>Ga0194039_1000177_pt1 | contig 41074 bp, 42 predicted proteins | sample JunL228m_MetaG_FD_148679 | JGI IMG/M metagenome (GOLD analysis project Ga0194039, IMG submission 148679) | Anoxic zone freshwater microbial communities from boreal shield lake in IISD Experimental Lakes Area, Ontario, Canada - Jun2016-L227-8m | ecosystem: Environmental > Aquatic > Freshwater >...
AACAAAATTGCAACTGTTAATTGGCAATTTACGACTGAAGATGCTAGGGTAAAATTACGCCGCCTTTATCCGACACTTGAAAGTTGACGAGACACTAGATTACAAAATTTTCATTGCTTTGGTGCGAAGCCTTTGGCACACATTCAGGATTTTAAAAAATACCGGATCACGTACTATATTTCCATGAGCAGACAAAATCAAGAGATGACAGCTCATGACGGGTAAAAAGGAAACTGACATCTCTTGGCGTCATACGTCTGTGGTTGTACGAGCAGATATATTTTCAAAGGCGCACGGACAGGGCATCGATATCTCCAACGTGTGCAACATGGCACTTGCAGATCTGCTGGGTGTGGATTACCACCCGCAGCATCTCGATAACGTGCCGGTAACCCGGCCCGTGATCATTGCACAGAACGCTCCCGCTACTGAAGGAAAAGTGCACGCACAAGGTACTCATCCGGCTGGTCACTCCCCGGTTATCAATGCCGACGACCCCGCCGCCAGCCTGATCGTGAGGACGACAAAACAGCAGCCAAAGACCCGGTCCGCTCCAAAAGAAACAGAACCGGTGACTGTCCCCCCAGAGAGAAAAGAAGTCGCGCCCCTCTCAACGTCAGCACCCGCAGCTCCGGCAGGCAAGACCAAAAAACCCGCAGCCGGAAAAGCACAGAAAGATAATGGACTGAAAAAATTTGTAAGCTCAAAGATTGTCCGCAGTGATACCGGTGATGCAATGATTTCAAAAGATGACATGTACCAGGCATTTACCCGGTTCTGCAGGGAGCACAAAATCGCACAGATACCGGATCAAAAAGATTTTTCCATTGCGTTAAAAAATAAATTCGCCTTCTTTGATAAGACGATATCCGGAAACCCCAGCTGGGTGAATGTCCGGTTGAAATAACTTTTTTTACTTTCCGAACCGGCGTATCCGCGACTGGTAGTCCCGCAATATCCTCAAAAAATCCACTTTCCGGAAATATTTCCAGTTCACATCGGAAAAGAAGAGCTCTGAGTAGACCGATTGCCAGATAAGGAAATCTGTGAGATGATCCCCGCCACTCTTGATCACCACATCGGGCGTGTATTTGAATGTCAGGTAGGATTCAAGGAGTTTTTCATCCACATCTTCCGGAGGAATGTGTGCCTGTGCCATCCTCCTGATACAGGAGGTGATCTCTTCCCTGCCGCTATTTCCTATCGCCACTATCACACCAATACCCTCGCCGATCACCTCTTCTTTGTCTCCTACATGAAGGTTTAGGTGGGCGATTTTGCCAATTTTCCTGATCTCCGATAAACATTTTTTCATATCATCTGGAGATGGAGTTGCGATATGGTACGTAAGACCACGAATCACCGGATGGGCGGGGGCATTGTGCTTTGCGACATATGCAGATATCTCATTGCACCAAGCAGTAGCACGATAGAGATTCTCCGGCGCATCTGCCATATCATTCCCGCTGATCATGAAACAGACATGTCCCGGCAGTACCGTGATCTGCCGTTTGAGCATGTGTTCATAAAGCCAGTACATCATTTCCTGCCAATTATTGGAGAGTCAAAGGTAAAGAGACTTTAGAATTTGTGCTGTAGCTTGGCCGTAGTTGTACCCGGACTTCCATCATCCAAATCAATAAAGTCAGCAGACACACAGATATTAAAAGAAGAGTATCATGCAACCATCCCTACGGGAAGATTACTTAGAAGCAGTCCAAATCTTCTCGGAAAAAAATACCAGATTTCCCCTTACTGAAGAGCTTGCCGCAACACTTTTGAAACCCGTGCCGGTAGTGCGCTCTGAAATGGTTGAACTGGTATCCAGCGGGGATGTAATCGTTTCTCCTAAAGGAGTGATCACCCTTACCCTGCAGGGAAAACAGACCGGGACCTCAGTCATGAAAAAACATGAGACCCTCCAGTGTTTTTTATCAGAAATTCTCGGCATGGACAAATCCTCGGCATCCGATGAGGCGTGCACGCTCGAACATGCTGTATCCGATGAGACCATCGACCGTCTAGGAAAACTGATGGTTACCCGAGAACACCACAACCACCATGGAAAAAGAAAACATAAAAAATCTGATGACAGGACATGTGGGGTGGAAACGGGTGAGTTCTGCCAATCACACAGCATCTCTGAATTCTCTGAGGGAGACGAGGTCATCATCCAGTGTATCCATGGCAGGGCATGTGCCCAACGCCTCCTTGATCTCGGCCTTGTACCCGGTGAATGTGCCACAATAAAGAGAAAATTATCCAATGGTGCTCTTGTTGTGCAGGTCAAAGGTTGCGATGTGGCAGTGAGCCCGGAGATCGCTTCTGCGATCGGCGTGGAGCGCTCGCCATGAAAATTGCGTTTTTAGGAAACCCGGGGGTTGGAAAATCCTTAATCTTCAACCAGCTCACAGGGCTTGGCGTTGAAGTGAACCGGTACCCGGGCTCTTCTGTGGAACTGGAATGCGGTAATGTCTGTTACAAGCAGGAAAAGACCGAGATTGTTGACCTGCCGGGCATCTACTCTCTTGATGGCAACTCGGAAGAAGAGACACTGGTGCGCACGTTTTTGACAAGCGGCGGGGCGGATGTGATTGTCGCAGTTCTCGATGCCACAAAACTTGAGAGAAACCTCTACCTCTTTGTGCAGGCCGCAGAGTTCGCACTGAAGATGATTGCCGTCATCAACATGAACGATGCAGCCGAACGGCATGGGATGCACATCGATGCAGGCATTCTTTCCTCACACCTTGGGGTTCCCGTCATTCTGGCGGCTGCATCGGAAGGAAGGAATATCGACAGGATTCTTCCGGTAGCTTTGGGAGAAGCAACCCCCGCAAGAGTGCACGTGCCGTACGACCACCATATCGAAGCCGCTTTAAAAAGTCTGGAAAAAACCATTGGGACACCCATGCATACGAACCTACTGGCGCTGCAGGGAATGGGGAATGACCCGGTACTGCTCGATGCAGCTGGTGCAATCGCGCAGGAGATCGGGATGCGCCACCGGATGTCTGTCAGCCAGATCATTGCAACCAACCGGCACAACTTTGCCCGGGAGATTACGGCTTTAGTCATCACGCGTACTGCTAATAAGAAACCCTATGATCTCGACAGTCTGCTCACCCGGACATTTCCCGGCATCCCGATCCTTTGTACAATTCTCTTTCTGCTCCTCTTGTCCGTGTTCATGATCGGCTCATGGATGGAAGGGATCATAGTTGCAGTATTCACAAGCTCGATCATCACACCATTTACTGCACTCGCATTGCCTCCCCTGTGGGAGCAGATCGGTTTTTCCCTCCTGATCGCTTTGCAGGCGGGTTTAGGGATTGCATTTCCTTTTGTCTTTACCTTCTATGTCGGGCTCTCCCTTCTCGAAGATACAGGGTACATGACACGGGCTGCCTTTCTTGCTGACCGGGCCATGCACAGGATCGGGCTTCACGGTGAAGCAATAATTCCCATGGTGATCGGTTTTGGGTGCACGGTCCCTGCGGTGATGAGCCTGCGTCTGCTCAAGACACGCAGGGAACAGACGATCGCAGCAGTTCTTGTCACCATGATCCCCTGCTCAGCCCGGACCGTGGTTATTGCCGGTATAGTGGCGGCTTTTGTGGGCATCATCTGGGCTTTTTCCATCTATTTGATCATCTTTGTCCTGCTCATCCTAACCGCAGTTGTGTTGAGCCGCATCACACCGGGAGAACAGTTCGGCATGATTGTAGAGATGTCAACGCTCAGAAGACCGCAGGCACATCTTGTTCTGGCGAAATCCTGGCTCAGGATCAAAGAGTTCCTCTTTATCGCAATGCCGGTCCTGATTGTCACAAGCATCCTTCTTGGTCTCTGCCAGTATCTCGGGTTGACCGAATTGTTCGAGCAGATAGTTGCTCCGGTTACTGTCACACTGCTAGGGCTGCCCGTTTATGCGTCCACTGCACTCCTGTTCGGTGTGTTCAGAAAGGAACTCGCCTTTGAGACACTTGCCGTGCTGGCCGGTACCGCCAATCTTGGTTCGGTGATGACCAGTGTCCAGCTCTACACGTTTGCGATCGTGAGCGTGCTCTTTGTTCCATGTGTATCTACGATTGCCGTCCTTTACAGGCAATTGGGAGCGAGAATTGCCATCATTACTTCAATTTACACGGTTTTTCTCGGTCTTTTCATAGGAGCAATTATAAACATTCTCATGAAATAAACAAATCATAAATGTACTCTTATAAGACAGGGATCGATCAAATCGATCGGTTGTCCGGCGGATTCGAGGCAGGGACCAATATACTCATACTTGCACCTCCTATGAGCTATGCCGAACAGCTTGCCTATGCCCTGGCAAAACCTGTTACAGGAGAATATGCCATAACACTCTCCACCAACGAGCGGGCAGCGGAGGTCGTGGATTTTTTCAAAGTCGCTGGATCGGACAAGCGGTTTATAGGCGTTATTGATGCCATCACCAAGGGCTCAACTCCAAGCATTGTCGATACCCCGCGTCTAAGGTTTGTCTCAAGTCCTACCGATCTCACCGGGATAGGGATCAAATTTTCCAATATGATCGAGGCCATTTTTGAGGGTGATTTTTCTGATGGTGAGACCGGTCTCTTCCCTCCCCCCATCCGGTTCTGCGTGAATTCCGTCTCTACCCTGCTCATGTACCGTAAGCTCGAGGTGCTGTACCAGTTCCTCCATGTGCTCACTGCGAAATTAAAAAAGATCGAGGGTGTGGGCATCTACATCTTAAACAACGAATCATTCGATGAAAAGACACTGTCCTTAATCAAGCAGCTGATGAACTGCGTTATTGAGATCAAGATCGAGCAGAACACCAGTTACCTACGAATCCAGGGAATACGAGGGGTCGGTTCGGACTGGCAGAAATTTTCTGTCAATAAAGGGCAGGTGACCATACTACCATGATCTCTACAGGTGTGAACGGCATCGATAACATGCTGGGGGATGGAATTCCAAAAGGCAGCCGGGTGCTGTACAGCATGGAGCCGGGGGTCGATGGTCAGATCTTCATGATCTCGTCGTTGTGCCGAGCCATTGAAAAGGATCTCTCCTGCCTTGTGATCCTGCCCCATTCCACAGTTGAGACATTCATTAACGATGTACGTGCAATGAAGGCGGGTTTGATCGATCTTTCCTCAGAGAAGATTGCTTTTATCGACTCCATTGACCGGGAGCGTATCCAGAAAAGTTCCCATCACCCAGATTTGGTACAGCATGAGTGGAAAGCACGAATTGCAAAAGTCTGCAGGGAGAGAAAGATCGATGTCATCTTTGTCTATTTTGATCTCTTGTCAGAGGATTTTGGGATCGAGCGCGGGCTTGATATTCTGAAGCAGGGAGACAGTGTTTTGAAACCGACCCTGATTCTCGAACTGCTCAATCTTGAAGGAGAACCGCTTCTCTCACGGTTTATTCATGATTTTTCGTTCGATTTAGTGATCTCCATAAAATCTTCATTCCTGACATTGCCGCATTTCGATTATTTTACGCTTGTCCACACTTCATGGTCTCCTCAACCGGCGCGGTCTGTGCCATTTATTACAGCAGAAGGCAAGATCGTCCCGTACATACCGCGGATTGTAGTTACCGGGCCGGCAAAGTCCGGTAAATCCACGTTTGTAACGAACGCATCCATTGAGGGGATATCTGTGGATAGGGTGGGGGCTGACGGGGATCCGACCACCGTAGTTATGGATTTAGGAAGGCTGCACTGGAAAGGTTTTGATATCACCCTCTACGGGACTCCAGGCCAGCCACAGTTCGATCCGCTGATTCCGGGGATGTTCAAACATACGATGGGCATGATCCTGATGGTCGACGCGACAAAACCCCAGTTTCTTCCACGGGCAAAAGAGATAATCGGCATGCTTACTGAACGCAGCGTACAGATGGTCATTGCAGCAAATAAAACAGATCTGCCCGGCAGGATGGAGGAAAAAGAGATCCGTGCGGCACTGGGAATTAAGGCCGAAATACCCCTCTTTTTTATATCGGCGACAAATAAAGCCGATGTCCGGCATGTGCTTGAATCCCTCGTGAACTCCATTGCGCAGTTTCCTTAATTGAAGAGTGAACATATGCGATTTTACTATGCTATCTCCGGGGTATCCCCATGCTGACATTTGTCGGGCTGGGGCTCTATGATAAGACCGATGTATCAGAAAAAGGGCTCTCCTGCATCCGGAATGCCGACCATATTTATCTCGAATGTTATACTTCACGGCTCATGGGCACGACAATAGAAGAACTCGGAAACTATTACAAAAAACCCGCTCACCCCCTATTCAGGGAAGACGTGGAGCAACACCCGGAAGAGATGCTGGAGAAGGCAGAAAAGAGCAGCGTAGTGTTTCTCTGTGCAGGAGACCCAATGGTCTCTACAACCCATGCAGATCTCCGGATGCGTGCAGCGAAACGGGGTATCAGGACTGCAATCATTCACGCAGCATCGATTGTAAGCGCAGTCTGTGGGGTATCCGGGCTCCAGAACTACCGCTTCGGTAAGTCCTGCTCGGTCCCTTTCCCGCAGAAGAACTGGTCACCTACTACCCCGATCGATGTGATCGCCCAGAACCTCTCCCTGCGCCTGCACACCCTTGTGTACCTTGATATCCAGAACGAGCGTTATATGACGGTGCCAGAAGCTGTAGATCTATTAGAAGCAATGGCAGGAAAAAAAGGGTGCCGGATACCGCTGTACGTCGGCATTGGTAGGGCGGGATCGGATGACCCGGTAATTATTGCAGGTCCGGCTGATAAGATCCTTAATAGTGATTTCGGGCCACCGCTCCATATCCTCATTGTCCCGGCTGAACTGCATGAGATGGAACGCGAATACCTGAAGATATTTGCCGGCCTATGAAGATCGTTAAATGCCAGCATGAACTCGCTGCTGCTCTTGTTCGCACCCGTAGTGCAGCACACCCGAATACTCCTCTTGAGCGGGAGGCCTTTGCAATAATAGAGATGGCGATGGCATACCAGAAAGACGGAACCGTTTTTTACAATAAAGGAGATCTCGTCAACGCGCTTGCAGCGTTCTGGTATGGAACCGGCTGGCTGCATTTCGGTATTTCATCCGGACTCCTGAACTGCGAGGACAAAAACCCATTCTGCCCGTTTGCCGGATCTTTAGAGAAACTCTCCCTCTCGCTTACAGAAAAACTTCAGGAGAAACCATTCGCTACGATCGTCTGCTTGACACAGCCAGATCCTCGGTGGAATGTGCAGGAGAGCCTGCGACTATCAGTAATAATTTTGCCGGTACGGTTCTTTTCATCACTGCGCAGTATGCAGCACAAGGCGCCAGGTACCGCAAAGCCGGGGCAAATGAAGATGCACTTGCCTGCTTCAGTTACGGGCATGGCTGGCTGGATGCCGGTGTTATGTGTGGATACTTCCGCATCCTGGCGCACCGGGATATCTTCACGGTGTAAGGGAACGTAAATGCTTTTGTAGGTTCACATCCACTACACAATTTTTTCAGGTTAAAAAGCGTTTATACTATGCCTCATAATCAGTTCAGGTAGCAGACAATACGCCCATCACCGACGGTAATAAGGAGTTTTAATGGAAAAGTCGCAGGTTAAATGGCTCTATATTTCAGTAGGATTCTCACTTGCCATCCTGATCATTATCCTGTACTTTACCATAAATGAAAATACGCTGACCTATCTCCAGCAGGTTAATATCTGGTTCTTGCTCCTCGCATTTTTGACACATCTCTTAACGATGTGCTTCTGGGCATTGCGAGTACAGAAGATGACCGGTTCCCTCGGTTATAGGATCGGATTTTTTTACAGCCTGAATCTTGTCTTTGCAAACCTGCTTGCAGCAGCAATCACACCGGCACAGACGGGGGGAGAACCCGTCCGGATTCATGAGCTCTACAAGGCAGATGTCCTCCTCGGGGATGCGACTGCGATCGTCATCATGGAACGAGTGCTCGATGGGATCGTTCTTGCCGTGCTTGCCGCATTTGCGATGATTGTCCTGACCGAACAATGGAAGAGTCTTGGCGCAGTGTCAGAGATAATGGTTTATGTCACTTGGATCTTTGTTGTGGGCTGTCTGTTCATGTTTTACCTTGCCGTCCGCAGACCTGATCTGGTTAAAAAAATTGTCAACCATCTGACATACCGGTTCACAAAGAAATGGGACAGCAACCGTGTCGAAGAACTGATCGTGCGGGCAGATAAGGAGATCGATAATTTCCAGAAGGCTGTGATCAAGTTTGTAAAGAGTGCCAAAGGCGGATTAGCATGGGGTTTTCTCTTCACCCTGCTCTACTGGGTATCAGAGATCCTGACGGCCTCTTTGATCCTTGTCGGGCTCGGACAGCCCCCTCTGTTCTTAGAATCTTTTGTTATCCAGCTCATCCTCTGCATCCTGATGATGATCCCCTTAACCCCCGGAAGCTCCGGTATCGCAGAATTGGGGGCAACTACCATGTATGCCGTGTTCATTCCGGCATCGATTGTAGGGATCTTTGTCGTTATCTGGCGGATCGTAATGTACTACTTCAATATCGCACTGGGTATCGGTTCAAGCCTCATCATAGTCCGCCGTGAAGCCAACAAACGCGAGTGAACCCAAATCACCTTAACCCTTATCATCGATCACGGCAATCTTTCTGCACTGACATGACGCAGGTGAGGTGCGAGGTCAAAGGAGTATTTGTCGCAATTGGTGATGCTGCTACCGTACCCCTTGTTGTGCTATCAGATGGCAATGACCGCCTCTTACCAATATTCATAGGGATCTGGGAAGCTGTATCGATCAACAGCGCACAGATCAAAGAAGTGCTGCCACGACCATTCACCCACGATCTTTTCATAGATCTCTGTGCGAAGTTTTCCATTACGCTGCGGTACCTTCAGATCGACAGTATAGAAGACGGGGTGTATTATGCCCATCTTGTGATGAGTTCAGGACAGAAAGAGGAGTCTCTTGACTGCCGCCCGAGCGATGGTATTGCGCTTGCACTACGGGGCAATATCCCAATCTTTGTAGAAGAGTGCGTGCTGGCAACGGCTGGGCAAAAACCCGCAGAACTGCCGGATATGGTCGACCTTTCCACATTCCTGAACAAATAAAAAAGTTATTTGCGTCTGCGTTCGAGCTCGTTCATCACATCATTGAGATCGATTCCTGCTGCTCTGAGTGCAACGAGCAGATGAAACAGGAGATCTGCAGTCTCTTCCACCGTGCGTTCGTTGACTCTGTTCTTTATCGCCAGGATGAACTCAGTGGACTCCTCGCCCACTTTCTCGAGGACCTTGTCTATACCTTTTGGATCGGTCAGCAGACGGGTGATATAGGATTCGGGTCTGGGGTTTTCTGCCCGGTCACAGATCACTGCCCAGATCTCTGCAATCATTTTAGGATCAACTGTGCAGTTCATGTTGTCTCCATTGTGAGAAGTACTTCACCTACTTCAAGCCCAAAAAACCTACGACAGAGAGTGCGCGCCTTCTCAATATTGCAGCCGGCCTTTCCGATTGCAATTCCAAGGTCACTTCGCTGTCTGACAAAAACATTGACCGGCCCGTTCTCCGGACCTCGTTCAATCCCCACTACTTCAGCGGGTTTGAAGATATTGGCAATGAATATCTCAATGTTATCGGCATACTCAACCATCTCGATCCGTTTGCCGAGCACGTTTTGGAGACGTTTAATATTATCACCCTTTTTACCGATGGCAAGGCCCATGTCGCCCGGGCGGATTACGTAGATGACCCGGTCGAAGCGGTCATCGATCACGCAGTCGTTTGCTGTTGATTTTGTTAAGATTCTCAACTCTTCGATATACCGTCGCTCTTTAAAGCCAATATTGCGTTCCATAGTAAAATCAATCCTATTGTATCCGTAGATTGAAAGATATTCGAAATTTTTACTCGGCTGATATTTTCCGGAGGATCCGGTTGATACGTGTTTGCCTTAAGATAACATCATACGCTGCTTATGTAAAAAAGGTTTTGAAGAGTGCCTAAAAAAAGGGTCTGAGGCAAGTGGCCCCATGGGATTTTTTATTAAAATCACGATTGGGATTTTCGTGCCCTTAATTAGCGGATGAGGTAGGTTATGGATACCTGTGCGCTGACCGTTATATCACCCGGCTGGATTGGGGTTGGTGCTGCCGACTTCATTATCGCATTACTGGCCTGGTACTGGTAATTCTCAAACAGTACAGGAGAATACCCTCCGCTGATATCGGCGCTCTGCACACCAATGATGGGAGTGCCCATCGCACCTGCAACTGTATCTGCATCTGCTCGTGCGCGTGCAACTGCTTTTTTTAAGGCTTCGGTGCGGAGAACCTGCGACTGCTCATCCGATAAGAGGAACTGAATGGAACTTGCCTGGTTGATCCCATTTGCAACTGCAACATCGATGACGTCGCCGGTTTTACTCACATCATGGAGGGTGACTGTAAGGGTATTGGTGACCCGGTAAGTGCGAACCTTCTGGTCTAAGATGGACTTGGTTGAGTCTTCATATACCGGGTAGATATTGTACCCTGTTGTTTTGAGTGCGTCCCGTGGAATACCAATGGCTACGAGCGCATTGATCACTGTTGCCATTTTCTGGGCATTGTCCTGCTGTGCGATCTTCACATCGGGATTTTCGGTCTCAACAGAGAAAGTAACCTGGGCCCGGTCTGGAGTGCCAATCACATTGCCAGTGCCGGATGCCTGGATCACTTTGGGGTTACTAGAGATGTCTAATGGAGCGGCGGCTGCAATCCCGACACATGCCATTGTCATGAGGACAAGAGCGATCATAAAGAGCGAACGTTTTTTTATCATATGTTATCACATAATCTTTACTGGAAAGGGGATTAAAGATTACTTTGACTGCGAAAAAACCCGCAGTTATGGCTCGAATAATTTTAGCATGAATGCCGGCGAGCTGACTTTCATTTTGTAAAGCCTGAACTTGCATGGTTCATCAGGGTTTTGTTTTAAGAATACGGGAATCTGCCTTCGATTGCCATTTGAGAATGAAAAAAAATAACTGCTAGCCCTGATTATTTCTCACTATGCGCATGCGGATTCCCTTTCTCTTCATAATTTTTTTTCTGATCTTGATTACGGGATCCTGTGTCGTGGCAATAACATATGGACAAAATCCCGGCCAGAGCCTGGTGATCACCCAGCCGAGCAAAAATGAGACCGTATTTGCAGAAATGCGGGATTTCTATGTTTACGGGGTTTTTACAGAACCGTTGCAAAAGCCCGGGGATATCAGGATAGAACTTTTTAAAGGAGATGACACAAGAGGGGAGAGAATGCGGCTCATCGAGAGCCATGTCGATGTTGCGACCGGTACGACGCCGGATAGCGCTATTGAGATGAATTATACTGACGGTCTTGACTGGGGCAACAAAATGGTGCCGGACCTTGTCAAAGAACCGGGGGGACTCTTTAACCCCTCCAACAAAGTTGTCGTTACCAACGATTACTATCTTGGGCTTGTCCTCGGCGGAGTAACAAAGGGTATTGACACAACCTACACGGACAAGGACGGCAGGCCACTCAAAGACCTTACTGCAGGAAATTATACGCTTCGGGTAACCGGCCTGTCCGGCAATCTTAACGGAAACGTTGCCGAAAAGACCCTGACTTTTGGGCTTACCAATTCTTCCCTGAGCACGGACCGGCCCCCGATAAACCTAAAGAACCGGTTTGAGTACAGCTGGGCCCGCAACCTCCGGATTTACCGGGACTGGTTCCCGGGGTATTTCCGATTTGCAGGGTATGGTGACAGAGGATATTCTGTCCCCAAACGTTTCAACCCGAACAATGGCATCGAGATTGTAAATGACCTCAATGGAACACTCATTGACAAGCCGGCGATTGCAAATAACACCATGATCCAGTACAACATCAATGACCTCAGCACCACCTATGCAGTCGAGATCGCTGCCATGGTCCGGTATGGCCTCGAGGACAGCAGGGACTCCACTTTCACGTATTATGATATCGGTGAGCCGTTTTTAGCCTATACCGATGCCAGTACCGGACGGCCGGTGAATATTTCCGGCAAACTGGCCCCGTTCCCACAGGAGAGCCGGTTGGTTCTCACAAGAGCGGAGATGTACAAGAACTTTTCGAATGATAGTGAGAACATCTATGACCCCTATGATACCAGCACTCTTCGGCGGGTCGACATTGTGTTCAACGATGGGTTGACATTGAATTTGGGAGAAGAACTGGTGGTTTATGGTGTGACAAAGCCGATCCGGTCTACGGTAACAGAAACACTGATTCCCTATCGTTTTATGATCGATAACCGGATCGCTGGCGTCTCGTATACGATCACCGATACACGCGGAAGCGTTATTTCCCGGACGAACCGTGATGTTAACCTATCGAGGCTCTTTGTTCCCGGGTCAACGCAACAGTTCAATTCCCTGTTTGAGTTTGGCCATGGATTCCGGACCCTTAAGGAACCGGGAATTTACCGGTTCCTGCTGGTCGGGACCGATGAGCAGGGACAACCCGTTCCGGGAACCAGACAAACCTTCTCAGTGACAGTCCTCCCTCCAGCCTGGGACCAGGCAAGGAGCGCAGTAGAAGTCTTAACATGGCTGCACTACCGGTTTCATCTCCTGTCTGCTGCCATGGCAATCCCTGCATGAAGGACAGAACAGGGGCCTGTGAAGTATGCTTTTAGAAAAAAACTCCGGGAATTACCTCATTTCAGAACCATCCGTAGTTGAACCAGAGGGTATGCAACAATGACCTGCGCGAGAAAAAGCACGATAATTTCTGTTGCGGCAATGGCAGTAATCGTCATTCTCGTGACTGCCGGGATCTTCTGGCTCTGGTCTGCGAATGCTCCCCTTTCTGGAAGCGCCGGGATGAAACAGATCGCTGTGATCTCAATACCGGATACTCACAGCGCAGTACTGCCGCACATTAATAAAAACGGGTCTATTGTTGGCGGTCTTGCCCGGTCAGCAGAAGTTGTACAGGGTATCCGTAAGAATTATGACGGGAGTCTCCTCCTCTCGTCGGGAGACGATCTGGGAAATGATGAAAGCGGCATGTACTTCCGGCTGTTCAAGGGAATTCCCGAGCGGAGTGCGATGTCTGCTATGGGATTTGATGCTGGAACAATCGGGAACCACGACTTTGATGAAGGGCTCGCTGCCTATGCCAAGTCCCTTAGTTCGACATCGTTTCCGATCGTTTCTGCTAACATCAGGTTTGATAACAAAAGTGTCCAGGACAGGGTCAGGCCGTACATAATCAGGGACGTTGCGGGAGTCAGGATCGGGATATTCGGACTGTCCTACCCTGAAACCGATGAATATGCCATTGACCTTAAGGGGATCACCATTGATAAAAACGTGAGTAACATTGCCACCGAGATTGTAAAAGAACTGAAAAACCAGAAAGCCGATCTTGTCATTGCGTTAACCCATCTCGGCCAGAAGAAAGATAAGGAGCTTGCAGAGTCAGTGGATAGAATCGATCTCATCATCGGAGGGCACGATCATATCTATTACTATGATACGGTCATCTCACCGTCGGGGAAAAAAGTAATAATGACTGACGCGGGAGTATACGGGGACAGTGCCAGTGTTCTCTCGTTCCGGTACAATGGAAGCGGGATAGACCGGCCGGAATGGACGGTTATTCCCGTTGACGGATCGAAAGGAACGAACACGACTATCTCTGCTATCCTCAATCCCTATAATGAACAATACCGTTCATGGTCGGATACTGTTGCCGGTACTCTTGATAAACCGCTGGACGCCTTTACCTTTGATCCTGCAACCGGACAATCGGAAACAGGTACCTTCGTTACGACTGCCATGAGAAAGTATGGGGAGGGATCCGATATCGCGTTCTGTCCCACCGGATCTTTGAACCGGAGCACGGTGTATCCGGAAGGGCCAATAACGCGGGGGGAACTCGGGCTGATGATCGATCACAACAACCGGCTCTCGTTCATCCAGATGCCGGGCCGGGATATCGTAAACGCACTGGAAACGGGCGTCTCATTCCTCAAACCGGTGAACCGGAACGGCACCCTCAGCTTGGCAACGGTCAGCCCGCTCGATCTCCAGACCTCCGGCATATCGATGACGGTGAATCTCTCTTTAGAACCCGGCAAGCGGATCAGTGACGTGAAAGTGCTTAACGGGACAGATTACGTGCCGATCGATCCTGATCGTGAGTACCGTGTCGTTGTAAATACCCGGATCGGGCAGTTCGACAAGCGATACGAAATATTCCAGGATGAACCGGCGGGAAATGTCAGGAACACCGATGTCCGGATTCTCGATACGGTCATGGATTATATGACACAGAGCCCCGGATTGAACCCAACTCAGTTGCTAACCGCGACCGCATGACCAGCGCCACTTTGGGCATCTTTTTTTAAAAATGTGCTCCGGGATTTTATCGCCACGTGAATTCTGTTAAACGATGTTCACTTCATTAAACTGGCTCGACTTCTTAAACGATGAGTCTCCCCAAACTACAATATAATTGACAACAAATAGTACCCCGATTCAGCATGGGAGCAACAATCGTAGAGAAAATATTTTCTCAAAAATCTGGCAGCGATATACGAGCCGGTGAAGTGGTCATGGCGCCGATTGACGGGGCGATGATTCATGATATTACCGGACCGCTTGCCATCCAGAAGTTCTACGAGATGGGTGGATCCAGAGTCTTTGACCCGGAACGCGTCATCATGCTCTTTGACCACCAGATTCCGGCAGATTCCATTCCTGCGGCAGAAAACCATGTCTATATGCGGAAATTTGCCGCTGAGCAGGGTATACACAACTATGATATCAATGAAGGTGTCTGTCACCAGGTGGTGCTCGAGAAGGGAAGAGCCGCGCCGGGCGAGATCGTTGTCGGGGCTGATTCCCATACCTGCATGTACGGTGCTGCAGGAGCGTTTGCTACCGGTATTGGTTCGACAGACATGGGTTTTGTCCTGAAGTACGGTGCCCTGTACTTCAAGGTGCCCGAGACCATCCGGGCCGAGGTATCGGGAAAGTTCCCGGAGCGGGTCGGGGCAAAAGACCTGATCCTTTCAATTGCCGCAGATATCGGGGCCGATGGCGCAACCTACCAGGCAATAGAATTTGCCGGAAAAACAATTTCAAAACTTGATATGGCCGGCCGGATGACGCTGTGCAATATGGCAATTGAGATGGGTGGAAAGGCCGGTATTGTCGCTCCGGACAAGATCACATGGGACTACTTGAAGGGGCGGCGCAAGATGAAGTCGTTTGAACTTAAGAGCGATGATGATGCTAAATACGCAAGCATACGCACCTACAAAGTCTCGGATATGGAACCGCAGGTAGCTGTTCCGCACAATGTAGATACGGGAAGGCCGGTCAGCAAGGTTGCCGGAACACATGTAGATCAGGTGTTCATAGGTTCATGCACGAACGGCAGGTTTGAAGATCTAAAAGAAGCTGCAGAAGTACTGGGAAAGAAGAAGTTCAACCGGAATGTCCGGGTCATCATCATCCCGGCATCCCGGGACGAGTACTTAAAGACCTTAAAGGCCGGGCTTATCGAGAAGTTTGTAAAGGCCGGAGCGCTTGTGGAAGCGCCATGCTGTGGTCCCTGTATGGGCGGGGCTTTCGGGCTGTTAGCGCCCGGCGAGGTGTCGCTGTCAACTTCGAACCGGAACTTCAAGGGCCGTCAAGGTAGCACTGATGGCAAGGTATACCTCTGCTCCCCGGCTACTGCAGCAGCAAGTGCGATCACCGGTGTTATCACTGACCCAAGGGAGGTGTGAGCATGACCGCAAAAAAGTCAGTACCTGTAAAAAAGATCGTTAATAACTCGTTAAAGGCTGCACAGAATATACGAGTCTGGAAGTTTGGGGACGATATCGATACGGATGCCATCATTCCGGGCCGGTTCCTGACGATCTATGATCCAAAGGAACTCTCAAAACATGCTTTTGAAGGCACAAGGGATGAGTATGCAAAGAAGGTGAAGGCAGGAGATATCGTAGTCGGTGGAAGGAACTTCGGCTGCGGCTCTTCCCGCGAACACGCCCCGCTCGCACTCCTTGGCGGAGGGGTAAACGTGGTTGTCGCACAGTCGTTTGCCCGGATATTCTTCAGGAACGCAATCAATGTCGGAGTGCTTCCCGTGGTCTGCAAGGATGCGGACAAGATCGTAGACGGGGCAAATATCACACTCGATCTCAAAAAGGGCATCATAGAAGCAGAAGGCAAACAGTATAAGATCGAGCCGGTGCCGGAGTTCATGCAGGGCATCATCGATGCCGGCGGGCTTGTGGAGTACGCTAAAAATCTCAAGGAGGTTCCGGTATGTACAAGATAGCAGCAATCGGTGGAGACGGGATTGGCCCGGAGATCGTGGCTGAGGGAAAGAAAGTATTAGAAGCAGCAGGAGAACGGTTCAACTTTGATATCCAGTGGACCGATTTCGATATCGGGGCTGACCGGTACATCAATTCCAGAAAACTCGTTACTGAAGATGAACTGTCAGAACTCTCAAAGTTCAGGGCAATCTATTTCGGTGCAATTGGCGACGAGCGGGTAAAGCCAGGCATACTTGAAAAAGGCATACTGTTAGCCCTTCGCTTCCATTTCGACATGTACGTTAATCTAAGACCCATCAAACTCTTAAACGGCGTCGAGACCCCTCTGGCCGGCAAAACTCCCGCAGATATTGATTTTGTCGTTGTACGGGAGAACACTGAGGATTTCTACGTAGGGATCGGCTCCCGGTTCAAGAAACACGAGAAGAAGGAACTCAATGTAATCCGTGAGATGTATAGCGTGAAGTTCGGTCTCGATGTGGAGAGCGATGCCGAAGAGATAGCCTACCAGATCGGGGTTGTCACCCGCGAGGGTTCGCGCAGGGTACAGACCTATGCCTTTGACCTTGCCATGAAACGGCAGAAGAAACTCACGTCAGTTGACAAAGCTAACGTGCTGTCGGACGTGTACGGTCTCTGGCGCGATGTCTTTACCGAGACTGCAAAGAAATATCCCGATGTCAAGACCGATTTCAACTTCGTCGATGCGGTCACCATGTGGTTTGTCAAGAACCCCGAGTGGTTCGATGTCGTGGTTACACCAAATATGTTCGGAGACATCATCACCGACCTCGGCGCCATGATCCAAGGGGGGCTCGGCCTGGCCCCCGGCGGCAACATCAACCCAAAGGGCACCTCGATGTTCGAGCCGATCCACGGTTCGGCGCCGAAGTACAAGGGCATGGGGGTTGCAAACCCGATCGCCACCATCTGGGCGGGATCGTTACTGCTCGATCATATCGGGGAGCACAAGGCAGCTGCCGCAGTCGTTACTGCCATTGAGCAGAGCATAAAAGATAGCGTGGTGACCCAAGATCTGGGCGGTTCGGCACGGACGACAAAGGCCGGGTCGTATATCGCTGATTGTGTAAAGAAGGGGAAGTAATTCTTTTTGGGTATAGTACCATTTTAACTATTAACTCGTAAAGAAAATTACTAGGAAGAAATGGTAAAAGAATGACAATTCTCTCCGGTATGATAAATTCTATAATGTCACAAATGAATATCGGATTGATCGGAAATCTACCGATACCGATATGATTACTGCCGATACTCATCTGATGGAATGGATCCGAAAGAAGAGCGAACGCTTTAATGCTTTACGCCCATTTGACAAGGATCTCATAAAACAATTACACCACGAGATGCGCGTTCTCCATACCTACAATTCCAATGCCATTGAGGGAAACACCCTCACGCTATCAGAGACGAAACTGGTCCTCAATGAAGGGATCACCATTGGAGGTAAAGCACTACGGGAACACCTTGAGGCAACCAACAATGCACAAGCGTATGATCTCATTGTCCGGCTGGCACATGAATAGGCACCGATCAATCATGTCACTATACAACAGATCCATGAGATTGTAACCCAGGGGATCCTTGAGAGTGCCGGGCGCTACCGCACGAAAAATGTGCAGATCACCGGTGCTGTCCGATCACCCACCGACTGGCAGCATATCATCCGCGAGATGGACGGGCTTTTTGCAGATATTGCACAGCAGAACCGCTCGGTTATTGAGATGACGGCATATCTCCATCACCGGTTCGTCACGATTCACCCGTTCATTGACGGGAATGGTAGGGTTGCCCGGCTGATGGGGAACCTGTACCTGATCCGGAATGGTTTTCCCCCTATAGTTCTTGACCAGAAGAAGCGATTGCAATACTATAATGCCCTTAAAAAAGCGGATTGCGGGGATCTTTGTGAATTTGTACAGTTAATTGCGCGTGCAGTGAACGATGCGCTCTCCCAAACTCTTGCCATAGCGGGGGGAAAAGACACGCTGATTCCACTCCGCGAACTCTCGCAGAGGTCCTCCTATTCGCAGGAGTACCTGAGCCTTGCTGCCCGTAAAGGACTGCTGGATGCGACGAAGATTAGCAAAACCTGGCACGCAACCAAACGTGCGCTGGATGAATACTGCCGTGAGCATGGCAGGAAACAAGCGTGAAAAAGAAAAAATCGTTTTTTATCACTTTTCCGTAGCCATCAGATACACCCCGGTACCAATTGCCCAGATGAGGAGTGGATAGGCGATCATCCGTTCCATGCCACCTGCACCAAGACCGAGATACACTTTCGCACCAAACAGCACTACAGCAACAAGCGTGATGACTCCCAACACTGGAGAGATCAATGACCACGGCCCGGAAAAAACCCGGTATCCAAGGATCGCACACAGTCCACCGCAGACAAAGACCGTGATCGCACAGATCGAATGCGGGACGATGATATTCTCGGGAAAGACCCCGACACCCGCAGCTCCAAGTCCGATCAAGGCCAGCAGGACGAGAAACCAGCGGTTTATTCCCGCTGTATTGAGCAGATATGCAGCTGCGATGAGCAGGAGGCCAAAGCCAAAGATCGTGGGGTTGAAGATTAGGGCTGTAGAACCAACCCCGAGATCGCTGATCATCTGCGTGACATGATAGCCGTAATAGAGCGCTTCTGATACGATGATCCCCATCAGGAACCACGCGGTCCCGATGAATATGAGTGCGCCGGCCCGGGTTCTGTTTGTGTACGTCATGATGGATGCGAGCTAATTATTGTGAAATTGGGTGTTATGGAGATAACCGTTATGCAATAGAGAAATCTATTTTCATGCTAAAAAGAATAATCACAAACAATGCTGAAATTTTGTCCCAAATGTGGGTCATCAGTACAGGAAAAGATGCCGTTCTGCACAAACTGCGGTTCTGCATTAGACTATAGTGGCCCGCAGGAAGATATTCCTGTAAAACCTGAGCCGTACATTTTAAAAAAAGGCGGCCGTAAAACACAGTACCTGCTTATTGCAGCAATATTCATAATTTTCCTTGTTGCCGGTCTCGGATATCTCTTCTCTCAAAGTTCCATTTCCCTCCAGTCCGATCCCGTGGGAGCGGGAGTTTACCTGAATTCGGAATTCCGGGGAATAACCCCATGTGTAATTCGATATCTCCTTCCGGGAGAGTATACATTAGAATTCCGTCATGACGGGTATCCCTCCTGGAAAAAGAATATCATCGTCACGGTGGGCCAGGCAGAGACCATCAATGCCGACTTATCCGATAACCTCGTCCCTGAGGTAAAGGTACTGTGCTTTTCAGATGAGATGATAGAAAACACTACGGGAGAGACGACTTGTATTTATAAAAAAGGAGGAGCGGTTAAACTATCCGGTACAGCTATCAGGCCCCATCCAAAAGAAAATCCAAATGTAACAATCTCTGTCTATGAACAGGGAACAGCATCACCAATCAAAACTCAATCAGTCGCCATTCTTTCGGATAATACCTATAATATTTCCGTCGATAGCACCTCGTTACCGAGCGGAGATTACAATCTGGTTGCATCAATTCCCTCCGGTCAGAAGTCAGCGGTTGCATTTACCATCGAAAGCCAGGAAAATACCAATATCCGCATTTTACGACAGATCGTAGAAAATTACCACAAAATCCACACTTACAGCCTGAATGATTACTTCGTCTGCGCAGATATGGCGCAGGATGTCTGGAATATTGTAGAGACACAAGGTATGCGGGCATTGCTGGTTGCAGGAAATATCAAGAACCCGGATGCAGACTGGAAGGATTATGATCATGCCTGGGTGATCGTGGAAACAGGCCCAAGACAATGGGTTGCTTTAGAGACCACGGGCGGGTTTTTAGTGTATAAAAAAGACAACCCCAATTACTATCGTGGCATCTTCTTTGAGAATCCCAAAGACTTAAAAACAAATATGGATTTGAGACGTGACCATAACAACGAGATTGAACGGTTTGCAACGATTGTCAGCCAGTACAATGCAAAAGTGAGTGAATACAATACTGAACTGGACTATTACCGTTCTCTCGTAGATTCCTACAATCAAAAATATGTGGGCAAGAGCCTGACTGCCGCGGAATATCAGGCATCATTAGAGGTTAAAAATACCCTCAATTCCGAACAACAGAAACTGGCTCAGTTGAAAACAGAACTGGATCAACTGACAATAACCTACAATAATGAAAAACAGATAATGGACAAAATTACCGCCCAGATGAACGATCTAGCGGCAAAAGGTGTGCTTCTCATGAACTCCTGATTTTTATCATCACCTGTTTTTAAAAAAAACCGGTTCATGAAACACCTTTTATCCTATACTCCCCCCATTTCTGCTCAGCGGGTGTCAGGTACATGGTCAGGGCTCTCATGATAGAAGGATGCATCATCGGCCTTTTTGTGATCACAAACGGGATCTACGTCGTCGTGTTTCCCCCAGTAAACGACGAACCTCAGGGGTATGCCATCATCGCCATTGGGATCTTCATTATCCTTGTCACCCTTCATCTCAACCGGACCATGGGTAAAGATAGCGAATGCCTACCGCTGCAATGAGGGATGAGGGAAAATGTTAACACTTGAAAAGCGGGAGGGGGGAGCCGTCCGCATCCAACAGCACCACCACATGCGAGCAATTTCAGATTCCGTGGAAATTCGGGAAAAACGTTACACTCTCACTCATCCGGCTATCGGGAAAATAAGGACTGTAAAAAGCCACGCGGTTTTTTCGGGTTTGAAACAGCATACACGGATTGCCCGGCGATACCCTTTTTTGAGAGGGCAAGGTCAGGAATAAAAACTTCAGCCTCAACCAGCCCTTCTTCGACCAGCGCTTTTTCTGTAACATCAGTAACAGAACCTGCCATCGAAACCGTTTTTCCGTTCTTCACCAGCGGGATCTCATTGACTTCAAGCCGGATGATGCGCCCGTCCCGCGAGCTCATCTCCAACCGGTAGGGGGGCTCGCGCCTGCCGGACGCGATCGCCTTGTTCGTCCGTTCAAGCCCCGCGGCATTCATCGGGTTATCGGTAAGGTAATCTGTCCAGGTGCGTTTTCCTTCTTTCGGGCAGCACCCAAGAAGTACCCGCAGCCGTGGGCTCACAAACATCATGATATGATCAGGAGTGTGGGTGTAATACATCTGATTCCCGCTCTCAATGGCGAGTATCAGTTCCTCATCCTTCTTTTTTATCGCTCTCTGCTCATTCTTGATCCGGGTGATATCATGACCGGTGGCTACGATCGATTCAACAGTAGCAGAACTGTTCAGCACAGATTTTGCCGACCAGCTGAAGCAACGCATTCCGTTGGGCGTCGGAATCCACTGCTCGACTGTGCAGGTAAACGGTGGGCGGAAGAGCTTGGTCATATGGGTGGCAATGACATCGGAATACCGCTCACTGGTAACAGGCATGAACACACTGCCGGCCAGTGCCTCTTTCGATTTTCCTACTGCTTCGCTGTAAGCGGAGTTCACAAAGAGAAGTCGACCTTCCGGGTTGATCCTGACTACAAGGTCCTGCTGGCATTCCACCAGATCCCGGTACATCGTATCCGTGGCGCCCATCATCATGACCACTGTTTCCTGTGCCGGTTCTCGTCAGGATTACCGGATAAAAGAGAAGTCTTCATCTCAACACATGATCATCTGTCACAGAACTATTAATGTTGCACGATTTTACAGTGAAAAATATTTGCTGACGGACTAACAGTGACAGCTACATGTGAATCCCAGACAGTCGCGCAAATCAGCCCACATTTTTACACTGCCGCACTGATCTGCTGCTGCCCGTAAACACCACAGCGTGCGCTGATGGCAGGCTGTGCCGGAATCTTTACTATGGTTGCCAGACGCTCTTTTCCGTACATTACGCCACGGAGTGAGTTTAAGGAGACCGTGAAATTCCCGGCCTCAAACAACTCGATGTTCAAAGCTTTACCGGAGACTGATACCTGTGCCAGGCCCTTTACCCCTCCAAGATAGTACTGCCACTGGTGAGTGAGCTCCTCCAGCTGCACAAAAACGTGACCGGAGACTGCCTTTGAGAGATCTGAACGCCGTATTGCATACCGGCTTCCAAGAATATGGAGTTCAATCACTGCATGAACATTCCCTTCACTGTCAAATGCACTGTACCCGGTTCGTTGGAGATATCCTGCTTTTTCCATCATACCCGACCACCTTTTGTCGTAGTATAGCGTTGATATGGCGGGTATATAACCCGTCACCGTGCGCAGGGTGAAAGTGAAAAATTCCTGTGATCAATGAGGGAGAAGCATTGGTTCCAATGAGACAAATACAATAAAATAAAGTCTGGTGAGCGGATAGCCCGCTAAAAAGAGACAAATGCGATCAGGATCTACCGGGTTTTTTATCCATGCAGGTGTTGAGAACCTGCTCCACGAGAGAGAGAGTGCCATTTATTCCCGCAAAAGGGGTGGGGGCAAGCCGAACGGTTCCCCGCAGCGGAGGAGTGATACCGGTAAAAGCCCGGGTTTCACAGACTGATCGCTCAAAGGATGACCCCATCACGAGATCCGGATTATGCTGTGCAATAAGTGATCTTACTCCCTCAAGCCCGGTAACCTGTTCTACAGGATATTTCGATTCACCCGGATCATTGCGCGAACCTATACACAGGATATCCGCATCCAGGTACCGTTCGAGTGTCCCTGCGGCATGCTCTGCATAGGAAAAACCGGCAAAGATTACAACAGAGGGGGGATCAAACCGTAGCAGGTACTTGTCACAAGCCTTAACCATCCGCTCCTCCTGCTGTTCGAGCTCTGAAAAGACCCGGTCCACATCTGCGTCTGCAAACACCTCACCGAGTTTCTTAAATGTAGCCTCGATCGCCCGGAACCCAAGCGTCCCGCCACAATACTCGCCAACACCGCTCACAAAATCCTCGTTAGTAACGATTGTATACGGTGAAGCGTGCTGCACTTTTTTAAGCCGGTCATGAGAAAATACCGTCCCTACCGGGATACGGGCCATAGCCAGTAGTCGCGTGATCTCCTGCACATTACCTGCATAGAATGGATCGAATAGGCAGACTCCATCGATGTTCACCCCACAGACATCCGAATCGATTCGTGGTGCCAGAATCGATAGGGCATTTTTGTATCCCACCTCCACATCGCCGGAAAAACCCGGGCTGTCCACAAGGATCACATCGTGCTTTTCGAGCATCGACCGGATATCTTCGCCAAGAATCGCCGGAACACAAGTGGTGATAACCGCAATGCGTTTGCCAAGGCCGGACAACCCACCGATCACTTCGTTGAGCCGGTCCTCAGAGCCAAAGATGATCTCGTGCTCGAGAATGAATGTGCCATGCAGGGGTGCGTGAAGGAGTGTGGTAGGATAGTAATAACAGCCGCTCGAGCCATGGATTACAACTGCCAGCCCATCGAATCCGGCAAGGCAGGCCGCAGCCCCGGTCATCGCACAGGGCCAGAGAGGATTTGTGCATTCAGGCATGAAGCTGACGCCTCCAGCGATGGAGCATTCGCCGCACACCCGTGGTTCCAACCGGGGTGCCGGGACCGAGTAAAACCCCGCTCGTACCCGGCTTTTTCATACGCATACGTACTGCTTCTGCCACTTCAAAAGAAGAATTCACGCCCTCCGGATCACTCATGGCAGGATCAAACGATGCTGACATCCCATTAAGATCGGAAAATCCGTCAAGGGTATCTCTCTGGAACAGGCGTTCTTTTTCTACAACCCGGCTACTATCTATGCCAAACGTTCCGGCAACTGCCTCCACAAACGAGATGCTGCCGGAAAGCCCGAGCGGGAAGGTTGGAATGAATGGGGTGCCAAAACGCTCATTTAAGTAATTCCCCACCGAAATGAGCGCTGGTTCACGGAGTATGTTGAGCCGGGCTGCACCCAGACTCCCAATCTCATCGAACCCGATATCATGCACATACCGTATATTCACGGGAATACCGAGCATATCGAGTAGACGGATCACCTCTGCATAGTTCTCCTCAACCTCGTATTCGAGATTTTTCTCACCGATGATATTCACGCAGTCATTCACCGGGCAGGGCTCAGCGGTACCAGCGATCGCACAAAGAGCATTTGCTACCCCATTCTGGAATGTACCCCCGAGAAAACCTGCGGTAGGCACAATGACCACCGGCACGCCATACTCCCTGCTGCAGATAGCAGTTACATCATCACCGATGGTGTCAACTATGCAGGTCGAGAGCACGAAGATGGCTTCAACGTCCTGTTCGGCCACCGCATCAAGGGTCCGTAACAGTGCCCCTTCCCCGCCAAACACAATATCGCTCTCGCATAAGGCAGTAGAGACCAGTGCCGGCAGGGTGACTGTCTCGTTATCTAGCCCGGTAGCATGTAACAGGGAGAAGTTATGATGGGTACATCCCTTTGGCCCATGGACAATACTAACGGTATTGCGGATATGGGTAGTCACCGAAAGAGCCCCGGTGAGAGTACAACCCCCAAATCTAGATGTATGAATAGGCAAGGGATTCAAGATCATCAATCTCTAACGGGGTGGGTATGGTAAAACGGGTATTTTCCATCACGCGGGTGGCAAGGCTGCGGTAACATTGTGCCTGTGCAGAATCAGGTTCGTACTCGATAACCGTCTTCCGGTTGAGTTCTGCTAGCTGCACCACGCGGCTGCGGGGGATGAACTGGATGAGCGAGCTGTTCACTCGTTTCGCGAACTCTGCCACCAGTTCCTCTTCATTCGGCTGTTCCTTGGCATTACAGATCACCCCGGCCAATCGGCAGGTGCTTTTGGTCCTCGAAGAAAGGCGTTGTATCGCTTTGCAGATATTGTTGGCTGCATACAATGACATCAGTTCTCCGGAAGTGACGAGATAAACATCCTGCGCATATCCCTCGCGCATCGGCATGGCAAATCCCCCGCAGACAACATCGCCGAGCACATCGTACACAATCACATCGCCTTTTAAGGCACCGAACTTCTCGAGCAGCTGGAACGTGGCAATGATCCCCCGACCGGCGCACCCGACACCGGGTTCCGGCCCTCCCGCCTCAACACAGCGGACACCATTAAACCCGGTAAACTCGATCTCTGACAAGGTTATCGGTGCTTCCCCACGAACCCGGACAAGATCCATAACGGTTGGGATAAAGTTCCCATGCATCAGCATCCGTGTACTATCCCGCTTGGGATCGCAACCGATCTGCAGTATATCAAGCCCCATACCTGAAAGGGCAGCGGAGAGATTGGCCGAAGTGGTGGACTTGCCGATACCCCCCTTGCCGTACAGGGCGATCTGTTTCATCACCGTACTATGGAGTGGCAATTTATATTAGATCTTCTGATGTTAACAAAAGTAAAATTGTTTTACTGATAGCACAGGCAGTTTTTTCAAGTTATTCCTGTCTGCCAAAAATGGCCATAACAAGCATCACTACCGGGATCACTTCAAGCCTGCCCACCCACATCACACAGATAAAGATCCATTTTGAGATGACGGGCATGTCTGGGGATACATACCCCGAACCCAGACCGCAAGTAGAGAACGCAGAGACAACAGCAAGGACAATTTCTGTCAATGAAAAAGAAGTGAGATAGAACGGAATAACAGCAAGCGTAGCAACAAAGATCACGGCTACCGACAGGATGATAATGAGCATATTCTTTGAGACTTCAAGCTCTGCAGTTGCCTTTGGGATCACCCGTCCTTCGAGTCTGAACGGCAGGAGCACCTTGCCACTGACAAAGAGACGCCGGAACCACCAGAGCAGGGCACGGACGGCAAGCATGACCCGGTGTAATTTAATCCCGCCGGCAGTACTGCCACTCGCTCCCCCGATAAAGACCAGCATCGCAAGGAAGAGGATGGTTACGCTTGCCCAGGTCTGGATGTTTGCAATCGAAAATCCCGTAGTAGTGATGGCAGATACGGTCATGAAAAGACCCTGGTGCAGAGCCGGCAGATACTCAAGGTTGTTAAAAAAGACAAGATCGTAGGTAAGGACGGCAGTTCCCAAAGCAACCAAGACAAAGAAAAGTTTGACCTGTTCATCGCCAAACAGACTCCAGCGCCGGTTTTCTAATATATGATAATAGAGTTTGAACGGAAGGGCACCTGCAATCATGATCGGGATGAGAATGAGCTCGAGCATCGCGCTGTTATAATACATGATTCCCCCTTCGTGCAGGGTAAACCCTCCGGTCGATATAGCAGCAAGTGCAAGGTTGAGCGATTCCCATAAGGAGAGACCGGTAAAAAGGATGAGGCCAATGGCAAAGAAGGTAAGAATCCCATAGATCTTCCAGAGTGCCCGCCCGGTAGAGACTACCCCCTGCATCAGCGGTTCATCCCTGCTTTCTGTCCGGAAGATCTTTGACCGGGAAAGTCCTGTGCTGCTGGACATAGCAATTGCAAAGGCAATAATCCCAATCCCGCTTATCCACTGCATGTAGGATCGCCAGAATAGGAGTGTGTGGGGTGCCGTCTCCAGTGACAACATCATAGAAAAGGCTGTCCCGGTCCAGCCTGCCATACCTTCGAAGAGGGCATCGGTAAATCCCATGTGCAGACCGAGCATGAACGGCAGTCCACTCACCATCGCACTGGCAAACCAGAAGAGGGCAACCGAACAAAAGGCCGTTGAAAGTCTCAGGACGCGTTGAGGGCGGGGGAGTTTTCGTATGAGCATTCCGATAAGGTAGAATGTCAGGGGCACGGCAAGCATAGGCAGGAGCATATTCCACTCAGAAAAAATGACCGCAACAATGAGCGGAACACAGGTGATCGGGGCAATAAAAACAAAAATATCCCCGAGATCTGCAATGATCGTGGAAAGATGCCTAAGCCTGTGCATTGCTAAAGAATTACCTCTGAGGCTCTATTAGGGTTTGCCTATCGTCACCGGATGAGACGAAAAATGGGAGATCAGGGTTTGTTAGTCCAGAGCCCGTGCACATTGCAGTATGCGCGCACTTTGGCATTCGTATCGGCAGTGCAGAACTCTGCTTGCGGCTTTTCACCGGGTTTTAATCCAACTACTGAGAGATTCTGTCCGGATGTCACTTCGATCCATTCGATATAATGTTTCTCTTCCATAGGATGAGGAATGGATCCGGTTTTCACCAGTATGCCATTTGCAGATTTCTCAATGACCGGCACATGTTTTTCCTTCCCAGTGTCATTAGTTTTTTCCATCTGCAGCTCCATGGGTTTGCCACAGCATACGAGAGTTCCCCCGGAAGCATGGACCACCATGGTAGTATTTCCGCAAACACTGCATTTGTAGATTTCAAGTTTTTTTGTCATACAGATCTCTCCTTTACACAATGTTGATCTCGTGGTGCTTCTTTAATATATCGTCTGCAAGTCTGTCGAGCTCCTTTAAAGTAGATTCATCCGGCTGCCCTTTTACCAGAACCGGCTCAAGGACTTCTACCTTGACGTGGTCTAACATCTTTACAATCGTCTCAGCAGTTTTGCCACCCCAGCCGTACGATCCGATAACGGATGCAAACCGAGCTTTGGGTTTGAGCAGGTTGGCTAAGTAAGTGGCATACACTACCTGTGGGTGGGGTCCAAAGAGAACGGTTGGTGTTGCTACCACAACAGTTGCCGTATCCACCAGTGCAAGCGCCAGCTCCCCGATGTCCGTTCCGATCATGTTGAATGGTTTTACCGTAATCCCGCGGGCGATCAGGGCATTTGTCAGGTGCGCTACCATCTTCTCTGTGCTGCCATGCATAGAGACGTACGGGATCACAACTTCGTTTTTCACCGCATCAGAAGTCCAGTCAGCATAAGCATCGAGAATGAACTGCGGGTGTTTGTGGATCGGGCCGTGGCTGGGAGCGATCATCTGGAGCGGGAGCGTCTTTACCCGCTCAAGGTGCCCTCTGATACTAGTGCGAAAAGGCATCATAATCTCGGCATAATACCTTTTTGCCGACCGGTAGCACGCAGCTTCATCGGTCACATATAAGTCAGAAGAGGCCCCGTGGAACCCGAAGAGATCGCAGGAGAAAAGAATCTGGTCTTCTTTGAGATAGGTTACTTGCGTCTCTGGCCAGTGTGTCCAAGGTGTGAGATGGAATTCGAGAGTCCGATCGCCCAGCGACAGGGTCTCTTTGTCCTTTATGATCTTGAACCGGTTGTCCGGGAGCTGGAGCAATGCAATGAGAAATTCTTTACACTTCTCATTGGTCACCACTACCGCATTCGGATAGAATTCCAGGATCATCGGTAGTGAACCGGAATGATCCTGTTCCGCATGGTTGACGACCACGTAATCAATCCGTTCTACGCCGAGCTTCAGCAGGTTTGACACCAGCTCAAACTCCTTTGCAGGGTCAACCGTATCTATAAGTGCGGTCTTCTCGCTTCCCTTGATTAAGTAGGCATTGTAGCTCGTGCCATCCGGAAGCGGGATCAGGGCATCGAAGAGACGCCGGTCAAAATCAAGCGCACCGACCCAGAAGATTCCCTGTGCAATTTCACGTGATACCATAGCGATCAGTTGCAGCTCCTGTTAAAAAATTTCTTTGCGGCCCCGCAGACCGGACATCTCCAGTCTTCTGCAAGGGCAGCAAATTCCCTGCCGGGGGGGATATTCTGCAGCGGTTCTCCCTGTTCAGGGTTGTATTCATGCCCGCAGATGGCACACTGGTATTTTTCTGTCAAGAATAAAAACCTCCGATTGTTCGATTGTTACGTTAATGCCTGATTTTTCCTTATTTTTTATACCGATCGGAGGTGTTAATAGTTTGTGGTATAAAGTGGGAAAAACCGGGGTATTACAATGAATCATACAACAAATAAGGAATATTATGTACGAGTCTTCAAATTTTAAAAAGGCCGAAGAATACAAAAAAAAGAAGATCTGATATCAGGTACTGGTAACGGTTGCATTGTTAACCGTGAATTTCCCCGTCAAGATACCGGTCTGCTGACCATCGATATTCAGCACTTTCACATCCCAAAGACCGGATTTGGCACCATCTAAAATCCTGACATTAAGAAGACAGGAGATCTTCGTTGTATCAATAAAAGTCGGAGTGCCACAGTTAATTTCAGAGGTTCCCTGAACAAAGGTAACTTTCACACCCTCCTTGAAATTCTGGCCATTGATGGTTATTAGTTTCTGGGTATCCCCAATCTCAGCCATATAGGGTGAGACTCCCGTAAGGATCGGGGGTGCCTGACCAACTGAAAATGCACCCATCAAGGTATCTGACTGCCCACCGGGATTGGTAACCATGACATTGTAACTCCCCTCATCGGCACTACTGAGACGGAAGTTACAGCTAATTGAAGTTGAAGAAGAGACAGATACGCCCGTTGCCGTAAATGGCGGGTACCCGGCACGTGATAATTTTGCCGTTGCACCGTTCTCAAAATTCGTACCCGTAATCGTTGCGGCAACAACTGCATCCTTCACACCGCTCGCAGGAGATATACCGGTTACGGTGGGTGCACTTCCGGATAAGGTTGCGACCACAGTCGGAGGGATGGTGGGTGTGACAATCGGTATAGATGAAATGGTCACACGACGGATTGCCACAGGATAGACTTTCTCGACAAGGGTTCTTTCAACTTTTTCGGTCTTGTTGTCAATGAAGTGTCCCCATGATCCATCCGCATTTTTGTAGATCCAGGCACGGGTGTACATACCACTCTTTGCGTCGTACTGGGTGATGACATATAGCGACTGGTCCGTTGATGACGCGGATTTGGCTATAATATCTCCTGCAGCAAACTTTGCTACAGGGAGGGCCGTTGTGGGCACAGTTGTAGTCGTACCAGCAGATGACTGATCAGAGCACCCGGCAATCAGTACCGCAAAAACAAGAAGTGCACAGATCAAAAGTCCGTTCCTGACTTTGTTCTCCATACCGGTAACTTTCGGTGGATATGCGTATAAGATTATTTATTCGGATTCCGGCTGAACAGTGCACGATCATACCGGCAACTTAACGGTTATGAAATTCCGGACGAAATACAGGCCAAAACCCGATCTAGAACATGTTCAACACGCCGGCTATAAACAATTCCCGTATACAATAATTGAATCAATATTCACATGTACATTCCGGTTTCTTCACCATCCGGATGCAACTGATTCCCCATAGGTATTATGACAACGATCACATCCTGGCATTAAGCAACTCCTGTATCGCACGCTCACGTTCTTTCTCTCCTACAGGAACAGGGATCATCCGCTCATCAAACGTGGGAGACACGCGTGCAAAAAATGTGCCAAGGGCAATCCTTGCATCGCTGTTGTAGTCCCATTCACGGGCAAGCGTACATGCAGATTCAAAATCAGGACTCACGGTTGCCGGCAACTCATAAACATGGGAATCATAGTAGTCAGTGGCTGGAAAGAACGAGGCACAGATCTGGAGCACATCAATGAATGCAAATCCCTTGTGGGCCATACCCGCCAGGATCAGTTCCTTTAACCGCTCCATCTTCCGGGTATATCCCCGCGCGATAAATCCGGCTCCGCTCGCAAGCATGAGTTCAACCGGATTAAGAGGATATTCTGCTGTACCTGCAGGAGTTGATCTTCCCTTAAATCCCAAGGGAGATGTAGGAGTGTATTGCCCGGTTGTGAGTCCATAGACCCGGTTATTGTGCACTATCACTGTGATATCGATATTGCGCTTTGCTGCAAAGATCAGGTGGTCAAGACCCTCAGCATACGCATCCCCGTCTCCAACGCAGCAGATCACTGTCAGGTCAGGATTTGCAAGTTTTATTCCTGTTGCTACCGGAATTGCTCTCCCGTGAAGCGAGTAGAAACTGTTGATATTGAGGTAATCAGCAATCTTTGCATGACAGCCGATACCCGAAACCAGAACCACATCATCGAGGGACTTTCCTTCTTTCTCCCGGTCCGATAAAAGATTTTTTAACGTGTGCTGGATGGCAAAGTTCCCACAGCCCGGGCACCATGTATTCTGGGCACCGGTGATGATCGTCCGGGTCATTAAATACCCGCCTCCTTTATCCGGGAGACCAGATCTTCTACAGTAAACGGTCTGCCATCATACCGCAGAATCTTCTCATGGGTAATTATTCCATGCCGCTCTGCAAGTGCAGCCAGCTGGGCAGTCATATTCTCTTCGACAGCGATCAACCGTATTACTCCCATGAGCGCTTTTTTTATCTGGACGATAGGGAACGGGGCAAGCACGATGGGGCGTATGACCCTGATGCCCAGTTCTTCTGCCGCCTCTTCACAGACCCCCTTAGTCGATCCCCAGCAGAGCAGAGCGGTGGATGCATCGGGGTTGCCTGATTGAATCACCAGAGTGTGGCCCTGCATCACATCGATCAAAGTCTCCCATTTTTTCAAACGCTTTTTTGTCATCTGATTTGAGATATCGGCATCTTCTGCTGTAATTCCCGCTTCGTCATGCATGTAGCTGTTCACCTTTACCACCGCATCTTTTGCTCCGGGAAATGCCATGGGTGAGAGGCCGGATGCCGTATCCTCATAGCGGCGATAGGGGATCTTACTATCCCACAAGGATGCTTCCGAACCGGATCTATTAAGGGCGGGATCCGGATCAAGGCTGTAGATACCTTCCGAGAGTGTCTTATCGGCAAGTATGAATGCCGGGCACTGGCATTTCCATGCAATATCCATTGCTCGTTCTGACCAGTACAATGCTTCCTGTGCATCCCCGGGGGCCACGATCATACGGGGGAACTCTCCCTGCCCGGCATGCAGGACAAACTGGAGATCGGATTGCCCGGTATAGGTCGGGAGTCCGGTTGAGGGGCCGGTTCGTTGAGAGACTACGATCACGAGAGGAATTTCTGCCATCCCGGAAAGTGAGAGGCCTTCTGTCATAAGGCAGAAACCTCCACCCGAAGTACCGATTGCAGATTTTTTTCCTGCATAGGCAAACCCGAGCGCCATCAGGATCACCGCAATCTCGTTTTCGGGGTGCACAACGGTGATACCAAACCGATCTTTCTGCTCGGCAAGAAAATGGAGAATCCCTGAAGAGGGGGTCATGGGATACGAGACATAGGCATTAAGGCCGCCCCAGATCAATCCCAAACCGATCGCTTCATTTCCTGATACCAGGGATTGCGACCCGTTTTCACATTTGTTTATGGGATGAACAGGATCGAACAGATCGAACGCTTTTTTTGCCACGGCAAGGTTCTGATCTGCACCTTTGGGGATATGCCTACGAAACACTGCATCAACTACCTCCCACTCAATCCCTGCAGCTTTTGCAAATCCCCCGATAAGGGCCGAATTGCCCATGATGACGGGAGCTTTTTCCTCTGCAAGGATAGTCTTTACCGGAATACCATAAGAGCCATTTTTTACAAGATCCTTATTGGAGATGATCACGGTTTTTTTCGTGTATTTTTCTTTGTGCCGCTCAATGGTTTCCTCATTGAGGGCCAGTACAAAATCAACATGATTGCGACAGGTTCCGACAGACTGTTCCGAACCGCGTATGACAGCAAAGTTATGCCCGCCCCGGATTAGGGACGGGTAATCGAAATAGAGATAGATGCGATAGCCAAGATGGTTTAACAACTGAGCTACCATTGCCCCGGCACTGTTGATACCATCTCCGGCCTTTCCCCCAATCAGAACAGATACCTCATTCATTTTAGATCCTCGTATACTCTGATACTGCCAGAGCTGCTAAATAATTTGGCATATGCGGTAACCGGTTATTCCAAAAATAAAATGTTAAAGCAACTACACCCGCATCTGAAGTCGAAAAAAAGATTCCTACTGTATGTCTGCCGTTGTGCAGCAGATGCACTCGACAATACCGGTGTTGTGAGGGTATAAAAAACCTCAACAAAATTAAAACATGACAGTGATTGAGTAAGTAAAAAGGGCAGCAGCAGACTTGATCGATAAAATCCTACCAAAAAATTAAAACAGCTGAAATCCTGTTTTTCTGCCTTATTTTCTGATCAACTGTTCAAGGATATTTTTCAGGTCATTGATCTTGTATGGTTTTATGAGTTTGCCAGAAAAACCAAAACTGGCAAAATCCAACACAACGGGGTCATTTGAAAATCCCGTGGATACCACCGCTTTTACTTCTGGATCAAACGCTTTCAGCAGCGCGATTGTCTCTTTTCCCCCCATCCCATAAGGAACAGAAAGATCCAGGATGACTAGATCAAAGGGAACTCCAGCGGCCTTCTCATTTTTATAGAGCTCGATTGCTGCTTCACCTTCATGGGCAAACATTAAACCATAGCCAAGGAACTTAAAAACTTCAAACGTGACATCAAGGATGATCTGCTCATCATCCATCAGAAGCACTTTTCCCTTGCTGTTCATAAAAAAACCCGAAATGTTATTTTATTAGTTATTGCCGTCATCATATTATACTTCGTCCAACCGGAAACGACGGGTATTCATTTCTTTATTGCCATTAGTCGTGCAGCCTCATCCTTGTCCTCAACCCTTAAGAGAAATGTGCCATGGCAGGGTTTGGTAAAGGGGAAGATAACAAAGTCACCATCGAGCCCGATGGCAATCGGGGGAAGTCCGATCACATGGGTGTCAAATACTTTGAACCCGGGCTGGACCTCCCGAAATTCGGTATAGGTTTTTTTGATATAATCACGGGACTCCTTAAAAGTCGCATCCCGAAGCACGATCTCGTAATTCATTGATTCTACGCAGCCCATGGTGCCACCTCGTCAAGTGCTTTCTTTAACGGCAATGGATTATGCACAGCTTTTGCCGCAATAGTGGTGCAGGGAAAGTCGATCATTTTTACCAGTTCCTCATAATGCTCTCCGTAGATAATGGTGTAAACCTTCGCTTTTGAGATCGCACTCATCGTCCCGGCATAGGTAATCCCGGCATCGTTATGAATAAAGACAAAACAACGATCAAAGTCCCGCTTCTTTTCGGTAATCATAACAACCGCCCGATCGAGATCCATAACCTCACCAAGGTAATGCCGGTCAGGATCTGCAACCACGAGAAGCGTGTTTGCTGCCTTGTTGCCGGCAACGGTGGGCACTATACCCGCTTTTTTAAGCCGGTTGATCAAGTACAGTGCAATACTTGTCTGTACAGGCACCTGCGGGCACCCGAGCACGAGAAGTGCGGTTGCCGGTTGTGTTGTTGGTTCTCCTGTCACGCTTTTACTCATCCCTGCTGATTGGTACAGCTTCATTATTCACTACAGGGATTAACCTTGCGCATCAAGCCATTGAAATTAAGAGGATTTAAGTTTCAGACCTCGTCCTTTGTTTCGGCATGAACCCATGCAAGGTACGGGCCATACCCGGAAACGATTGGCACTGCGATGATCTCAGGCACATCGTAACTGTGCAAACACTTAATCGCAGCAATCGTTGCCTCAGCCATCGTTTTTTTGGTCTTTGCAATGAGCAGGTGCTCAGGCTCCGAGCAGAACTCCCCGTTCCACTGGTAGTAAGAGTGCACAGGAACTACGTTGACACAGGCAACAAGCCTGCGTTCTACGAGTGCACGTGCCATTGCTTCTGATTCAATAGCAGGTATCGTGCAGAAAATTACTACAATATCATGTTCAGTGTCCATATTTTCCCTCTTTAAAATATCGGCTGATCAAGGGTATCCCATTTCACATAACTTTCCCGGACAAGCAGCCATCCCGGCAGGAAGAGCAGCACTGATACCAGTGCATAATCCGGGTTGATAAACGCAAGTGCAATGAGCACGATCAACGCAATACCCAGCACAAAGAGATAGATGACGAGAACCTTGGCATCATAAACAAGCACGCTGGGAGAAAGACCGGTTTGCCAGACAGTTACCGCAAGCGAGAAGAATGAGACGGACAGGCATAGCACGAGCGCCGGAATGAGGTATGCAACCCCGTTAGAGAGGAGACTGACGACAATGATCAGGGCAACCGGAATCAGCTGGAGCACGGCAAAACTGCACATCTTGCTGGTCAGGAGTGCCCGGACACTGACCGGCAGGCAGGTGTACGAATTATACGAATCAAATGCCGTAATCCAGGTATACATGGTCGAGGCGATGACTCCGGTTAAGATTGCAAAGAGCAGAAGGACACCCCCAGTAGGAAGCAGCCGGGTGAGCATGGATAGCAGGAACCAGAGTAGTCCCAAGGGAATGAGAAACGAGAAGATTGTCTGGCCGATGAAGCTGCCGCTCCTGCTCAGATCAATGAGATCCTTTGCTGCAAGAGGGGGATAGGGGAAAAATGATAATCGTTGTGCAAGCGGGGCAAGCGCGCTGTTATAGCGTCGTGTGGTATCTGTATATTCCGATGTGAAGAGAAGGACTGCAACCACTGACAGGCAAAGAATCACTGCGCAGGTTAAGGTGAGCGTAACCCATGAGAAGGAATAAAACAGCATGAACGGGGGGAAGAACAGGGCGATATTTATTCCGGTAAACAGGTAGAGTCCTGCACCGACAATGAGGATGAGTGCCAGGATCACTCCAAGGGCTGGTTTTGAGCGGGCGTAAACCGTGGAGAGGAAGAATACCACAGACAGCCCAGTGAGAAATGCGAGCGTGAGGGTAAGGAGCAGCAGCGCAGGTAAGGATAACGGTATACCAACAAACGGCGAGGCTATAGCAAAACCCCCGACAAACGGCAGTACCCAGAGGAAGAAATAATAGACGGTGTCCTTTACAACAAACGTGCAGAAGATCTCCTGCACAGAGATCGGCAGGCTTCTTGCTGAATACGCAAGCAGGATTGCCTGCCCGAAGCGCTGGTTCATCGCCTCCTGACCTATGAGCCCGAATGCGCCGACCATGATGCCGAGCAGGAGAAAGAGGGCATGAACGACTATGGACAGATCGTCTCCGGGAATCACTGCCCGGAACAGGGGGAGTAGAAATGAACCCATGAACGCGATGCCAAAGATCATCACCGTAAAGAGGGCAAAACTCAGGCTCCCGAAGATTGTTGAGTGGATTCGCCACTCCTCTTTCATCATATTTGTGAAGAGCTTAAACATGACTGTCCTTCTGAACCAGTGAAAGGAAGAAATCATCGAGGTGCTGGTTACTGCTTTTTAGTTCGGCAACCGTACCGGTATGGAGCAGTTTTCCTTTGTGAAGGATGGCAAATCCAGTGCAGATCTCTTCTGCGATCTGGAGAATATGAGTGGAGAGGAAGATCGTATTTCCCGCTTTGGCATACTCTGCCAGATAATCCTTGACCTTGTGCTGCATGATCGGATCGAAGTTGATCAAGGGCTCGTCAATGAGAGCGAGTACCGGTTTGTGAAGAAATGCCTGTGTGAACATCAGTTTCTGCCGGGTGCCACGGGAAAGATCCTTACAGAGCACATCGCGCTTATCGGAAAAATCCAGAAAATCAAACCACCAGTCGGCTTTCTTCTGCACATCCTCAATATGGCGCACCTCCCCAACAAAATCGAGGTATTCAGTTGCGGTAAGAAAACTGGGAGGGGTCTCCTGCTCCGGGATAATTCCTACCCGTTCACGGACGCCGATGGGATCCTTTTCCACATCAAGGCCGAGCACCGTTGCTGAACCGCCGGTCGGCCGGATCTGCCCGGTCAGCATCTTGATCATCGTAGTTTTTCCGGATCCGTTGGGACCAAGCAAGCCAAAGAGCTCTCCTTTTCCGACGGATAATGAGACATTGTCGACTGCAGTGACATCGCCATACTGCTTAAACAGTCCCTTTGCATCGATAATTCCCGGACTCTTCTCCATAGGGCTCATGTTTTTGCTGTAATGTATTAAGGATATGCCATTTCACCAGCGGATTTATCATCAGATACATGCAGGAAAGATAGAAATTGAGTTAATTACTATACGTCAGACTGACAAAATCTAGTACTTATGTACGCATCACGCATGAGCAATCTCCCGCCGTATCTTTTTGCACGGATCGACGAGATGAAAGCTGAACAGCAAAAAAAAGGCGTAGACATCATTGACCTCGGTGTGGGAGACCCGGATCTCGCTACCCCCCCCCATATTGTCACATCGCTCTGCGAGGCAGCAAAGAACCCGGAGAACCACCACTACCCATCATACGTAGGTATGCCCGCGTACCGGAGCGCAGTTGCCGACTGGTACAAACAGCGGTTCGGAGTCACGCTCGATGCCGGTAAAGAGGTTGTTGCTCTGATGGGCTCTAAGGACGGTATTGCTCATATTGCCGAGGCGTTTGTCAATCCCGGCGACTACGTGCTCGCCCCAAGCCCCGGCTACCCGGTATACCGGACCGGCACTCTCTTTGCAGAGGGACGGGTGCACGAGATGCCACTTACCCGGAAGAACAACTTCGTTCCTGTGCTTACAGATATACCAAAAGATGTGGCAAGAAAAGCAAAGATCATCTACATCAATTACCCTAACAACCCGACAGCAGCAATAGCTCCTGACGGGTTTTACCGCGAGGTTGTAGACTTTGCTTCCGATAACAATATCGTGGTTGTCTCGGACAATGCGTACTCCGAGATCGCATTTGACGGGTACCGGGCTCCCTCGTTTTTAGAGACAAAGGGTGCCATGGACGTAGGTATCGAGATGCATTCGCTATCAAAGACCTACAATATGACCGGCTGGCGAATCGGCATGGCAGTTGGCAATACAGAGATTCTTGCCGGGCTCGGACGGGTCAAGACAAACGTAGACTCCGGGGTTTTTAATGCAGTGCAGCACGCAGCAATCACTGCACTCCGCGGATCGCAGGACTGTGTAAAAGAAGCCTGCGCCATTTACCAGGAACGCCGCGATGTGCTGATCACCGGCATGCGAAGTCTCGGGTTTGATGTGCCCACCCCAAAGGCAACCTTCTATGTCTGGGTCACGGTCAATGACTGCATGTCATTCTCAGCAAAACTGCTCAATGAAGCCGGTATTGTCGTAACTCCCGGTGTAGGCTTTGGCGCCAGCGGTGAAGGCTATGTACGGTTTGCCATCACGCGCCCGGTGGCACGCATCAATGAGGCAATCGAACGCATGCGGAGGCTTGACCTGTGAAACTCCCTCACCACATAACCGTGCAAAACGGACATCTGAATATTAACGGGCAGGATTGTGTTGCCTTAGCAGAGAAGTACGGAACTCCGCTCTATGTCACCAGCGAAGACCGGGTTGTCGAGCAGTTTGAGAACTACAAAAAAGCCCTGTCCGCACGGTACCCCAAGGTACAGGTGCTCTTTGCGGCAAAAGCAAACGGCAATCTCGCTGTCATGCGGGCACTCGCACAACTCGGGGCGGGAGCAGATATCTTCTCATCCGGAGAACTCCATCTCGCGCTCGAAGCAGGCATGGCTCCGGAAAAACTGCTCTTCAATGGAAGTTCAAAGACACCGGCCGATCTGAAACTCGCAGTTGAAAAAAGTGTGAAAGTCTCGGTGGATTCGTTAGACGAACTTCACCAGCTAGACGCAGCAGCGCAACAAGCGGGAAAGATGGTTAAGATCGCGTTCCGGGTCAACCCGGCGCTTGAAGTTCCTACCCACCCGAAGATCGCAACCGGACTTGCAACGAGTAAGTTCGGCATCCCACACAAGGAGATTCCCGCAGCATACCGGGAGGCTCTAGCGTGCAAAAACATCCAGCCCGTTGGGATTCACTGCCATATCGGCTCACAGATCCTCGAAATTGAACCCTTTGTCCGCGCTGCTGAAGTGATGGTGCGCATCGCAAAGGAACTCACTAACATGGGTGTGAAACTTGAGTTCATCGATCTCGGCGGTGGACTAGGCATTCCTTACCACCACGATACCGATCCGTCACCATCCCCGGAAGACTATGCAGCAAAAGTCATACCGGTCTTCAAAGCGGGTGTCGAGGCCTGCGGGATCACTCCGGAACTCTGGGTTGAGCCCGGCCGCTCACTTGTTGCCGATTCCACGATCCTACTCACACGGGTCAACTCAACAAAATCAGCCCATAAGCGGTTTGCCAACGTGGATGCGGGTTTCAACCTGCTTATCCGGCCTGCAATGTATGACTCCTATCACGAGGTTATTGTCGCTAATAAGGCAGCAGCCCCGCTCACATCGGAATACACAGTCACAGGACCGATCTGCGAAACCGGTGACATACTTGCACCCGACCGAAAACTCCCAGAACTTGCGGCCGGAGACATTATCGCGGTGCTCGATGCAGGTGCCTACGGGTTTGCCATGTCGTCGCAATACAACAGCCGCCCGCGTTGCCCAGAGGTATTAATCCGTGGAACACAGGCAGGACTCATGCGCAGGGGCGAGAGGATAAGCGATATCACCGCCAACATGGAACGCCCTGTCTGGCAGCGGTAAGCGGAGATTTCTGTGGTCCTCTTTCACTATGCACTGGTCGATGACCTGATCACGACAGAGGAGTTCCAACTTCGCGTAGATGCAAAGATCGAGGAGTGCGGCGATCTGGTCGATGAACCGACCGCCGCCATGATGGTGATCGGCGAACTGGGCCGGCAACATGTGAAGATCAAGGGACTGAGCAGAAAATCCAGCTTGTTTTCTTTTTTCGGAAAAGTTGTTGACAAGACCGAGCCCAAGGAATTTGACCGGGCTGATGGCGAAAAAGGCTGGGTGGCCACCCTGCTATTAGGTGACGAGACGGGGACCACGAGGGTGGTGCTCTGGGACGAGAAGTCAGGTGCGGCAGTAGATGTGGCCATTGGAGATGTGTTAGAGATCATCGGCCGGCATCCGGGAAAGAACACAAAAGAGATCTATGCCCTTGCCCTGCGTCTGGCAAGCTGCGAGATCACCTGCTCCCTGCCGGCACAGGGTGCAGGTCCAGGCAGTCTCTCAAATGAACCAGTTGATCTCGATGTAATCGTGATTGCCGTAAACGAGCCGCGCTCATTCACCCGAAGGGACGGGACCACCAGTGAGATGACAGAAGCCGTTATTGGCGATGATAAGGGTTCAGCACGGCTCGTTGCATGGGCACCGGAACTGCTGTGTGATATCGCACCCGGCACTACGGTACACATCAGCGGGGCAAAACTCAACAATAAAAGTGAGGGTAGGGATTATAGTCTTGATGAAACTAGTACGGTCACAGTAACAGATACTGCGGTTTCTGTACCTTTCACGCCACTTGGTTCTGTAAGCGATCAGGGTATTTACTCGGTCAAAGGACAGGTAAAACAGCAGCAACAGCCCCGAACATTTACCACCCGGAACGGTACTGCTTCCTGGGTGAGAAATATCATCATAGGTGAGGGAGGAGAGGAAATCAGACTTGTCCTCTGGGGCGATTTCGCCCTCACGCCATTAAAGACAGGTGACCGGGTTGAAGCCTACCACGCAACCGCTAAACCCGGACGGTTTGGGGGCATTGAACTGGGAGTGGGACGAGGCAGTGCATTTCTGTTGCCGGATGAAGGTGCACACACAATTGTTTTTTCCGGAACTATCATTCACGGGCAGGGGTGCACATTTATCGATAATGGTACTGACCGCTACCTGATAGAGGGCAGTTTTCCACACGGTACCGAACTTAAGGTAACAGGACTTCTCAAAGGTAGCCGGATTGTTCCAACTCAGGCAGAGCCGGTTGTTCTCAAACCTGATGAGGTGCTGGCACATATCAGAAAATTTAAAGATAGTCTCAAAGTCTAAAAATTACACTTTCACACCACGCACTCCGCTGGGTTATATGCGAGTGTATAACATCTTGTTGTGCCATAGGAGTTGTAAAGAAATGGCTGAAGGAC
>Ga0194039_1000178_pt1 | contig 40953 bp, 28 predicted proteins | sample JunL228m_MetaG_FD_148679 | JGI IMG/M metagenome (GOLD analysis project Ga0194039, IMG submission 148679) | Anoxic zone freshwater microbial communities from boreal shield lake in IISD Experimental Lakes Area, Ontario, Canada - Jun2016-L227-8m | ecosystem: Environmental > Aquatic > Freshwater >...
AGGTTGATTCTTTTTCCCAGTGCTTGGAACATGACTAGCTAAGTCTTTGCCGCCTTTTTTCGAGACAGTACCACCTCCGCCTCCAGGGGTTTTTGTCGTCTGGCGGCTTGTTGACAACTCACCTGGGCTGCTAGCAGAGTCTTTACTACCTTTTGGGCTAGTTTCTGCCGTTGATGCGCCAGATCTCTCTGTGCCTCGGAGCTCGCCACCCCTAGACCCAGAGACATTTAACGCCGGATCCTGACGCTCGAGGTTGGCACTAGGTTCGTCTGGCTTTTTTTTGTCCTCGGGTGAACCTGGGCGACGGTTTAAATTGGGGACAGTAGGAATTGAAGGAGTCGCTTCGGGAGTAGGTTCCCCTAAGGCTTCTGGATCTAAGTCCGGCTGGTTGTTATTGACTCCCTGAGCCATCTTTTAGCTCTCTTTCTCAAGAGTGTTAACTTCCTCGGGATTTGTCGTGATAAGTTGATGCTCGAAATAGCTGGCATATATTTCTATTGCGGCGTGGTTATTGCCAGCGATAAAGAGACAATCACCGGTGGAAGCTTGGAGTAAAAATGTTTTTTCAGCATCAGTGAGGTGGAAAGCCTCTTTGACGTAGTCGACCTCGGCCGGGTGTTGTTTTAGAAGCATAGCGATAGCCGAGTTGTGAACGATAGGCTGTCCGTAGGGAGAGCTTAGAAAATCAGAGATATCTTGACTGATACAGGTTAAGCCAAGGTAATATTTACGACCTCTTTTGGCCATGGAAAATAGAAATTGAGCTGATTCGGGATATTTCATCAATAACCAGGCCTCATCAACGATTAGCAATCTCTTTTTACGAGACGCCTTCACCTTATTCCAAATATAATTTAGGATCGAGTACATGGCGATTGGTCTGAGCTCCTCCTCCAGGTCACGAATCGAAAAAGTAATAAACTTGTTGTCCAAACTAATATTTGTACTTTGATTTAATAGGCCGGCATAGCTGCCATTTGTATATTTATTTAATTTAGCAGCTAGATTCTGACCTCCGTTCATACTCTCTAGAACTTTTTGTAAATCCAAGAGGACAGGTGGCTCCAAACCATGGGTGGCCGGATCTTCGGTAATGCCCCGAGAAGCGTACGTTTCGGCAATAGCCTCGTCCAAAATATTGCTTTCCTGGGGAGTCATCTCACCGGTCATAACCTTTATTAGTCCAGCCAGCATGATTGTGTTACTCCGGAGATCATCCATGGCTTCTTCGTCATCTCTGGCTGGTGGCAAATCGAACGGGTTGATTCTTTGATCGGAATTGATGCTAATGTTTAGAAAACTGCCACCAAACTGCTCACACATTCGTTGGAATTCATTTTCTGGATCGATGGCGATCACTTCTGCCCCCAACATTAGAGTCCGCAAGGCCTCTAGTTTGACGGCATAACTTTTACCGGCACCGGCCGTTGCCATCACGACTGAGTTATAGTTGGGCAAACTAAAACGGTCATAGATCACTAAGCTATTATTGGTTTTATTTATGCCATAGAAGACACCGGTATTTGTTGATAAGGTGGCCGAAAGAAATGGGAAAAAGGTGGAGATGGACTCGGTGTCTAGATTTCGAGTGATATACAATTCATCTTTGGCGATCGGGAGGGATGAGTTGAACCCTTGTTCCATTTGCAGGATGGCGGGCTTTTCGACTAGCATCTGCTCTCCCAGCATCGAGCCAACAATGTTGCACGATTCTTCTAGCTCCTTGAGGCTGTTCGCATAAACCGAGATATAGAGTGATATAGTAAACATTTTAGAGACGCCGACTGCTAGTTTTTCACGGAGAGTCTCAACGTCATTGTAAGTAGCATCCATCTTGGGGTCGCGGACGAGCCCCTTTTCTGCATTTGCGTTAAGGGTTGATTCGATCTGGGTGGATTTGGTTCGGAGTTTTTTGGCGTACTCCTCTGATGCAATCGGAGAGATGTGGATTGAGACATCTAGAGCAAATTCACAGTTAATAACTGGCGAGAGCCAGCCAGAATTTAAAACTCGGGGATATTCTTGGAGGAAAAATATTTTGACAAAGGTCGAGCCAATTTTCAAATAATTTGAATTAAGTTCCATTGATGGAGGAGCAATTAAGTCACGAATATTAGTCATACCCTCCGCCATCATCTTCTTGGCTTGGAGTGCTTTTTGTTCCTCTGCGGTAAGTTTTGGTTTTTTATTGAAAAACATCTTTATCCTATCTCTCCACTCTCGTTTGACTGAACACCTATCTTTGGCAGGTCATGATTATAGCAACCGTACATTAGTTCAATCAACTCCTGAGTATTGAGCTGTTTTGCGGTGACTCCTAGGCTTTGGAGTGAAAATGCGAGCGAATTTATCCTCTGGCCCATCACTTCTGTAATTTTTTCAAAACTGGTTTGGGGGCTCGCATCATGTGAAGTAGAGCCAAAAAAGCTCGATAGTAAGCCCTTTTTTTGATTTGCCAAGTAATCAGAAAAATACGGAATAACTACATAAAACTTTTTATCCATAATGCTCGAAACGGACATGACCTCTTTGATAAATTTAATATATTCAAAGAAATCTTCCTGCAACAGTGAGTTTGTTTCTACTTCGGCGGCTACCTGCAATGATTTGAGATATTCGGTTAAATCAATCTTTCTAGACTGGACAACAATTTGGATGGGAAATTCTAGAGAGTTGATAACTTCTTGGAATGAGGAAACTAGAATGTCCTGCTCCTCATTAGACATTAAATAATAATTTATCCCAGAGACGGATAGAATTGCTTTTGCCGAACCGTCTTTTAGAAAAAGTAGATTATTCTTAATTTCTTTGACTGGCAAAAAACCCTGAATGCCAGCTTTTGATTTTACGTTTTTATTGTTAGACATGGTCTTCTCTCGACTGAATTTTTTCTTCTAGGTTCACATTTGGGATTTCCTTGTCAATTGTCTCCATCTTATCTCCCGGCGAGACAGAGGCCATTTGAGAGACGAGGGGCTCTCTTCCAACTTGGGCACTAGCTGCCTTTTCCTGTAAAAGAGTCTTTATCTTTGAGCCGCGCTCTTCGTCTACATCAAAAACAGTTTTTGGTTCTTTGGGGAGGGGCGCCTGGATACCGGTGTCAACCAGGGTTGCCAGACTAGCGATATTCTCACTGACCTCTTGCTGAGACCTAGTATCGAGGGGATGACTGTTTTTCTCTGACTCGGCTCGTAGTTTTTTGATTTCTTCTTCTTGGTTGATCTGAATATCTTCTCTTTGCCAGAAACGTCTTTTTGCAACCCCCATAAAACCAAAAAACGGCGCAATATAGGAATCGAGCGGCCGACCGTTGACCCGGAAAAAGCCGATAATTGCAAAAATACCAACAGGAATAAGAGCCAAAATAACTATGATAACAATTGGGATGATTGTATTTCTCAGAGCGGCGTAGATGGCCAAACCAAAACCAGTCCCTGCTATTAAGTACATGAACTGCTTGAGGGTCAATGGCCCGATTATTTTGTCTGCGACTTCGACGTCTTGTGGTATTTGGTATTGCATAAATTCTAAGGCCTTGGCCTACTTTCTGGCCCCCATTCTTCAGTAGTTTCATGGGCGTTATCTGGCAATGGTTGGTTATAGGGTGAATTAGGCGGTGGAACATGGGTATCTGGCGGCGGTGGGGCGGTGGGACCTTGGAATTGATCAGAATTGGCGGTTTGAGCAAGTTGAGCTCGCATTGCGGTCGCAACATCTGGGGTGACACCTTTTAATATTTCTTTTATGGTATCGTCTGACCATGTTTCTCTCATGGCGGTACCAACCTCTCCTGGGCCAGCGCCAAAGGCTCGTTGCAGGTCGGTTGTTACGTGTTCTACTTTTATCTGACCAAGCGCCCTTAGATCAATTTTCTTCATATTGTCCTTAACTTTGTCTTTGTTAACTGGTTCGCGTTTTTCAGGAGCGGATAAAACTTCTACAGCGCCGGTGAAACCAAGTTTTGTGATAAGCTTATCATCTTTTACGGCTGTAGTTGTGGCAACCCTTAGAGCAGTATCGGGAGAAAGCTTGGAAAGAAACTCTCTCTGCTCAACGTTTTCAACACTATCAAGCGCCTTCTTGTGAGCGTCTTTGTCAGATAAAGCAGGATTGTCTTTTTTGGCTTGAGCGAAAGAAGATTTGTATTCTTCCGCAGTCTTGGAGCTACCGCCTAAGTTCTTATAAGTACTGGTGTGTCCATCTATCTCTTTTGCCATAGCCTGGGCATCTCTTCCTGTAATCATTTGGCCCGCTCTCATCCTCATGGCGCTTTGTTTGCCGTCTTCGCCGGGCTTGCCCACAATCTTTCTTTGTAATCCAGACAAAGCTCGCCCAGCCTTTGTCTGTTGGGCCTGGACTCTATTAGAACTCGCCTGCTTCCACATATTTTGAGCCGTTCCACCAGGAGAGGCTTGCCAGACACCTTTGCCAGCTTTCTTGGATAAACTTGAGGCGATGCCTCCAGCCTTACCAAGCATCGAAAATGGCATGATAATAGCGGCCCCCATAACTATCAAAGCGGTGATACTTGGCACAAAAAGCTGACCGAGAGCAAGCATTGAGCCTTGAGCAAAACTCCCATTTTTAGTTAGCGTATCAGTGATGCTTTGAGTATACATACTACTCGAAAGAATGGCCATCATCACCATCGTACCAACATTTAGGATAATATAGGCCGCCGGCAGATAAAAAATCCACTTTGCAAACATCTGCCACCATTTCTTGTATAGTCCATTGGTCCAAGGCAAAACCATACAAACGAAGGCAAGCGGGGAGACAGCCATTAAAATTAAGACAAAAATAGTTCGAAAGAATAGAATAATTGCCAAGATCAGATAACCAACAGACAACAGAATACAAGTAAATAGAAAAACAACAGCCGCCATTATATTTAGCCTGAGGTCACCTGTTCTAAATAATTCTTCCATTGCATTAACTGGGTTGGCCGCTAAGGCAGTAGCGTTGGTCACATTTACATCAGTATTTAGAGCAAAAGCATTGGTCACAACTAGAGCGAAATCATAGATGACGGAACAAATAAAAAGGCTAAAAAGAGACATTAGTGAGGCCAAAAAGAGCTTTGGCAGTAGAGCTTTGGCGCCCCACTCGTCAACCTTAACGTGCAGAACTTGGGAAAACGCCATTACAATGACGATAATACCAAGAAATGAAAGAGCAGAGTCCCTGACAAGAGCAGCAACTGCGGTAAATGAGAGGCCAACATTTGCCTGACCCCCGTAGGTGGGTGCCGCATTAACTACTTCTGAAATCAGATCTGTACTTGTCTGCATCGCCATCTTAAGTAACATGAAGCTATATTTTGTCGCTGCCGCCCCGATGGCCGTAATAAAGGAGACAATCCCTTCCTTAAAATTTGTGGCGATCCCTAACGGATCAGCTGCCATAATAAGGTTGGGCAGAAGAAGAATGGCAGGTATTAGAAGTAGCAAAAACACAGATAGAAGTATTCTATATTTGTGTATATTAAAATAACTAAATATTTTTGTTTTTATCATTTCCCTCTCTGTCTACAATTATAATACCAAAACAAAGAGCAACAAACAATAAAAGCCCCTCCACAAGGGAGGGGCTTTTATTGTTTGTTTAACGAAGTTACGCTACAGAGCCCAAAAGGCTTCCAGCGACACCGACCAGAAGATAAGAAGCGGTAATGACAATAATACCAATAATTGCATAAAGAATTGTTTTTTTGGCTCCCTCGAGTCTTTTTTCGTCACCAGTTGAGAGAATATACCGAATGCCTCCGTAAATAAGCATTAAGACGGCTAGGGATCCAGCGATTGCTAGAACCCAGGTAATTATCGTTTGCAGTAAGTCAATAACGCATTGAGCGCCTCCACAAGTTCCAGTGACTGCTACAATCGGGCCGGTTGCTAGGGCGGCTACAGGTAGGAAGACAAAAATTCCTACCAACAGAGAATACAATAAATTGTTTACTTTTTTGTTCATTTTCTCTCCTTTTATTTCTAGTTTAATCTTATTGTAAAGGATAAATTTTGTAAAGAATATTTTTAGCCGGTGGCGCCGATGAGACTTGCGGTTAACTTAATCAAAAGCCAGGTAGAAGTAACTACTACAATCCCAATAATGGCGTATGTAATAATTTTTTTGGCCCTTTCTGTTTTATCTGGGCTCCCGTTTGAAGTAATATATGTAACCCCACCCCAGATAATCATCAAAACCGCAACCGAACTAAACACTGCCAGTAAAACACGATAGACATTCATGGCAAGTGCGTTTAGGGCGGACCAATCCCTCTTGGTGCCAATCCCATCTGTAATACCGGGAGTCGTATTGTCCACTGTGTCGGTACCCCCTGCTCCTTCAGGATCATTGATTGCATAAGCAACTTGGGCAGATGGAAAATGAGAAGTGTACAGCGGGCTAAGGCTAAGTCCAAGACCAGATATGAAGAATATAGAGAGAAAGAGGCTCGAATAGATAATGAATTTTTTCATATTTTTAGAGACTCGCAATTGGATTAATGGCTGGATTAATAATACTAACAATGAGATTGTAGCCTACGAATATGGCAATACCGATTAGGGCTGAGAAAATTATTTCTCGTCCCTGAGAAACCCTCTTGGGATCACCATTGGCGGTGATAATTCTGTAGGCTCCAAAAATTATCATAATCGCCGCTAGGACCGAAATCAAGACATTTACATTGGTGGCAATGTCTTTTGTGACTTGTTTGACTCCGTCACCTCCACCAAGGTCAACACAAAAAAGACCCGAGATACCACGTTTACAGCTACTATCATTGTTTATCCATTCACCACTAGTCGTAACATTCGCACCGGCGTCATAGGCAGTCGACATGGCAGTGTTTATGGCTGGCAACTGAACACCAGCGGCATTTAGCTGGCCAATCGTTGTATCCTTGTCTACCTTGGGGTTATTTTTTGTAAGTATATTTAAGCTAGCGATAAACTTCGTTTCGTCTATATTGTAGCCGATCGATTTGTAGTAATTTACAATATCACGAACAGTATATTCAGGTATTGCACTTTTGTTATTAAATTTACTAGAAACCATCACTGGGAGTGTATCTGAGAGGGGCGGGAGTGTTTTTGCCTTTGCTATCAAATTGTAAGCGGTGTTGTAGATTGTCGAATTGGGAATACCGGCCGCATTTAAGTTTCCAACCGTTACAGCCTCGCTACTAATTTTTACTCCACCTCCCTTTTTGTCTAAAATTGCTTGAAGCTCTTTGACAAAGTCGGCCGAGGTAATTAAGAAATCATTTTTTCGGTACTCATCTACAATTTGTTTAATTGTTAGGATCTTAACTTCAACTTTGAGGGATGCGGCAATTTGTTCTAGGTCTGGGACCTGAATATTTGCAGCTAGAGCTGGGTCTGGGACTGTCCCGGGTCCCGCTAAAGTTGGAGGCGCGACGAATAGCAGCGAGCTAAATAAACCCACTAAAAGCAGTAAAATCAATGGTTTGATTCGTTTTAGTCGATCGAAGATGTTATTGGCGGGGAACATTAATCTTTAAAGTGTTTTGGCATTGACCTTAAGTTTTCTTAGCTTATTAACTTCTGCCTTCGGTATTCTAATCGTTAAAATTCCTTTATTGAAGGAGGCGACGGCTTCTTCTGGTAAGCCCTTTGCTGGTAAATTTACTGTTCTGGAGAAAGTCCCCCAGTAGCATTCCTGAATATGATAATTGTTGTGATCTACTTCACGCTCTTCTCTACGCTCGCCCTTTACGATGACCATTTCTTCTGTCAGAGTAATGTCGATATCTTCTTCCTCGCCAAGACCGGCGATGGGGGCTTTGACAACCATATCTCTGGCTGTTTCATAGACATCTACGGCTAACTCTCCTTCGACAGTTTTGTCAGGAACGCTTTCAAGCCAATCTGTCGTAAAAGTGTTGTCTTCTAAGAAAAAACTTTCCTCAGTAACCATTGGAACGTCTTTGCCTTCTTTTTTTGCCATCATCATAATCACCCCCTCCTATAATATATCTTTTTTACTAATCTAATTTTATATCCAACTAAGTTGAGAATACAAGAGAAAAATGTTAATTTTGTCTGACATAAATAAATAAATGAATTATTCCCTGATTGTCTTTAATACCTCAGTTAAGGTAGTTATACCATCTAGAGCTTTTAGAATGCCATCCTGTTCCATCGTGACTAGCCCCCCAGCGAGGGCCGCTTCCTGCACCTCAAAAATAGGAACCCCTTCATTTATCAGTTTCTGTAGGTTTTTATCAATTTCAAGAAGTTCATAGATGCCGATCCGACCCTTAAAACCAATCCCATGGCAATCATCGCAACCATTACCACGGAAAAAGTTGTAAGGTTCGGTTGGTTTTATTTCATCCTTCATCTTGGCCATAATTTTATTTAATTCAGCCAACTCGTATTCAGTTGGGGCGTAGGCGGCACGGCACTTTGGGCAGATTTTTCTGACTAAACGTTGAGCAATAATCACATTTGTTGAGGCTGTAACTAGATTTGCGTCACCGATCATTTCAGTTAAACGAATGATAGCCGTTACTGCATCATTTGCATGAATTGTAGAAACCATTAGATGTCCCGTCAGAGCGGCCTGTAAGGCAACCTGAGCAGTGGATGCCTCGCGTATTTCACCGACCATAATGATGTCCGGATCTTCACGAAGAACCGCCTTCAACCGATCGGCAAAAGTCTCACCCTCATTGATTTGCGATTGTGTTACTCCTTCCATCTCATACTCAATCGGATCTTCGAGGGTAATAATTTTGACATTCTCGCTATTTAATTTATTGAGGATAGCATAGATAGTTGTCGTTTTCCCTGAACCGGTCGGACCGACCATAATAATCATGCCATGAGGCCTCATCAAAGAACTCTCCAAAATAGGTTTAGCATATTCTGACAAGCCCAACCCATCTAGATCAAGCATTTTGGACTGGGTATTAAAAAGACGCATCACAATATCATCGCCATGCATACTGGGCATTGTTTCAATACGAACGCCCAGATCTTGGTCTGCGATTTTGATTGAAAAACGGCCATTTTGAGGATAGTCAGCATTTAACTTTAGGTTGGAGTGAAGTTCAACCTGGGATAGGATATAGCTATATCTTTCCTTGGGCAGATTGGCTACCTCGTGGAGAACACCGTCGAGCCGCATTCTAATAATGGTGTGATCATTATGGGGCTCAACATGGACGTCTGAGGCTTTTGAGTTAAAACCCATTAATAAAATCATGTTTAGAAGATCTTGGATTGGGGCTTCTTGAAGCTGTTTATTTAATTCTTCAAAAGTGGGGGCACTTGTCGTTTCGGTTAAATCTATAAACTCATCTCGTTCATTGTGGCTGGCTTGCTTCCTGATGTTTTCGTAAAGAGATAGACCGTCAACATAAGAAGCATCGGAAATAATAACGGTCACGACCTCTTTAAGCCTATAATCTTCGACTAAGTCGGTTTTTAATTTGCTAATATCAAACGAAGGATTGGTCACGCCTATGTATAATTTTTTATTATCCAGACTTAGGGGCAAGACTTTATACTTGATAACTTCTTCTTTTGACAGCAAAGACAAAACCTCACTTTTACTGGTCACCTTGGATAGATCGGCATAAGGCATATTTAAAGATTCAGCCTTTTGTCTGGCTTCTTTTTCTACCCCATCGCGATAGAGGTCTTTGGCAATATCTTGCGTGGTTTTGGTGATTTTCAACTCCTTGATTTTATTGTAGCAAAATTAGGCAAATAATACAGAGCGGAGCATTTCGGTCTGAGACCTTTTCAGCGCCGTCGATACTTTAAACATAGCCCTGATTAAAGTAAAGTTACGGTGATGAATTTTTTGTACTTTTTAGCCATATCCTTATCAAAAGTAACAAACTCTTTACAGTGGCTTGTTAAGGCACAGGCGATTTGTAAGGCATCTTCAAAGTCTTTGCCTTGATGATTCTTGGCCGCCCAGAGGATCTCAACGGTGCCAAAGTCCGTGAACCGATGCTTTAATAACAGGTCGAGTAAGAGATCGAGGCTTAGCCCATCTTTTTGGCCGAAGTAAATAAACAAGCGTGCCGTTAGGGGCGAGATCATGACATCATGGGAGCCTATATACTGTTGGGCCTTCGAAGCGTTTCTGCGGCCCCTTAGAATGGATTCCAACAAGACACTTGCATCAAGACAGACTGTCTTATTCATAGCTGCCCGTATACTTTGGGTCACGGTCAAGCAGCTCGTGATAAAGTTCCTTTACTGGTTTATTGACGTTAAGCACAGAAGAGCGAGGCAGTTTATTGATTTCGCGGACTTGGTTTATAAAATTTTGCATCGCAACTTGGCTTCCAGGTCTGGTGGAAATATCTTCGGTGCTATCCGGCTGTATCAAGAAAGCCGCTTTGGAGCGATAGGTGACCCTTATCGATTCACCGTGGCTAACTCTTTTGACGATCTCGTCGAGATTGTCTCTTAGGTTTTTGGCGGTAATTGTTTTCATAGTTAAAGTTTAACTTAGACTTTAACTCTTGTCAACTGCCTCTATCTCGACGCTTTTTAAAAAACTCTATTTCATTTCTGGCGGAGAGGGTGGGATTCGAACCCACGGTAGCCTTGCGGCCACAACGGTGTTCGAGACCGTCCTATTCAACCACTCTAGCACCTCTCCTTGTCGTAAGGTTTTTTATGTTTAAGAAAATTTTCGTTTGCACTAACATCTCGAGGTTTAGGCCCTACCCTTGATTTTTTGGACCCCCCTGTCATTAACTGGTGCGCCCGGCAGGAATTGAACCTGCGACCTCGTGGACCGCAACCACGCGCTCTATCCCCTGAGCTACGGGCGCAAACGTGATAATAGATGGGATATTCGGTATATTATACTTTAATAAAGCTATAATTTCAATATTCTTATTATCTTATCCATAATCGGCTCGGCCACATCTTCTTGTTCTGGCAGGTAGTTTTGTATGACATTTCTGACAGTCTCGTTTTCTTGCTCCTGCAGATTAATGATTAACTTTGGCAAGTATTTTTTGTTAAACAAAAAGTGAATATGGCTTTGATTTTTTGTGTCTATAAACCAGAACGAGTGGAACTCTTGGTAGTGATAATATTTGTCGTTTACAAAGAGACCATAATTCGAAAAAGCGTAATGAATCTCTTTTGGTTTTTGTAGTTTATAGAAGACGAAGGCAACAAAAATTACTAACAAAAAGACTGCTCCTACATAATCTTTTTTATAGATAATATAGGCTAACAAACATAAAACTATTATTCCCGCACCTAAAAAATAAAGTAGACGATTTTTTAGTTCTTCACGATCAAGGGCATCCCATTCCAGGAGTACGACCTCTTCTGACTCTTCGGCTTGATCGATGCTTTCAAGGTCGTGATCTTCCTTGTTTTCGACGCCTAATTCTAAGGGCGCAGGGGGGGGATTTTCGTTCAGCTCTTCATCGTCGGACATGTCAGGTGATTGGGTGGGCTTACTAGCGTCATCCTGATTCTTGGGCATAATATCAAAAATGCGATTACCCCCCGACATGACTAATAGTTCTCACACTGTAGTTGGAAAAACGCAGTTGCATGATCACATGAAGGGCATTTCGCTGGTGCACTTTTCCCTAGATGTATATATCCACATTCTCGACAAACCCAGGTTGCTTCCGCTTCCTTCGTAAATACGGAGCCATTATTAATCTCCTTTAGGAGTTTTTGATAGCGCTCTTCATGGTGGCTCTCGGCTTTTGCGATAGACCTCAGTCGATTTGAAATCTCTTGGTGGCCTTCTTTTTCGGCAATATCTGCAAATTCTGGATACATGCTGGTGTGTTCAAAATGTTCACCATCAATTGCCGCCTGAAGATTTTCGGCAGTTGTGCCAAAGACAGTTGGTACCTCTGCTTCAACCTTAACTGCGACAACATTAAGTTCAGGTGTGTTTAAACTATTAATTAACTTGAAAAGATTTTTGGCATGTTGCTTCTCTTGATTTGCTGTTTGTTCAAAGATTTCTGCTATTTGCTCAAAGCCTTCACCGCGGGCGACCTTTGCATAAAAAGTATACCGATTACGGGCTTGGCTCTCACCGACAAATGCTTTCGATAGATTTTCTAAGGTTGTAGACATAAATCCTCCTTATTATTATAACAATAGTGTATCATAACTTGAGAAACAATTTATGGAAAAAACAAATTATATTTATCGATATTTGCTAAGACTTCTTAAGAAAATACCATTTGAAGAAAAATATCTTCTGATACTGGTTGGGAGCATGTTTTTGGTGTCAATTTTGTTTAGCTACGGTAATTTTTCTTTTTATCAATATGCCTTAATCGCATTTGCTGGATTTCAGATATATTTTTCTTGGTTTTTTTTAGCATTATTAATGCTACCTTTCGCCTTATTTGTCTCGGTGATGGTTATTATTTATAAAATTAATTTTACGTCTGGCTATGCTGATTCTGGTAAGGATTTTAAGAAATATTTAAAAAAATTTGCCAGAGATACTTGTTTGGCTCTATTAATTATCACAATATTTATATTTTTTGCCATTGTATCAGGGATTATTTTGGAGCCTGCCCATAGTCGCACAGTAAATCAACAAATTTATGATTTTGAAAAAGGCATCTTCCATGTATTGCCTAGCATTTGGCTTCATACATCGTCAAATCCATTCCAAAAAATCCTCGAATATTTATCGCCGCTGACTCTGGTGATTTTTAGATCCTTTGTTACCGTTACGGCCGTAACAGTTGGTTTATTCCTCGTAACGAAGAACTACCGGCTGGTAATAAAGATGGCTACAGCATTTACTTTAGGAATGTTAATGGCCTTGGCTATTTGGTACGTGTTGCCCATAAACAGCCCTAATAATTTCTATATACAGGAAAAGCTTGTTGAAGAAAACTATCGTCCGAACAAAACAACCGATGATTTTCAAAAAGCAGTATACCTAGCTCAAAAAGCTAACAAACCGATCACGACTATTCCGAGCATGCATGTATTGTGGTCAGCAATAATAGTTTTCTATCTTGGTTATTATCGAAAATGGCTACTATTCATTGCAATTCCTTGGTTTTTGTTTCTCTATTTAGGAACATTCTATTTTGCGCAACACTATTTAATTGATGGCCTATTGTCCTTGCCTCTAGCTGGTTTAGCCATTCTACTCTCGGGAATATTTGTTAAAAAGGCGCTACATTGGTCTAAGAGTGCCAAAAAAGACTTGCCAAGCTAGTAAGCTTTTTGCAACTAGAGATAGAACAATATAAACTTTTTCACCATAGAGATAATCTTTCCAGGGGCCTACCTTTTTATACTGGAGAATCATATTGATGGCGAAGATGTTGAAGAAGAGGAATAAAGATCCATAGATCCAATAGACAAAGCTAGGAACTTGGCCACCATCACCTCCAGAACCGAGGAGATAAATAGTAATAGCTACCCAAGGGATTAACCCTGCAATAGAGCCGAAAATAAACGATGTCCAATTTGTTTTTGTAGTAACCTGATTGTGTGATTCCATTTCCCAGCCAAAAAGAATCATCATCGCATTTAGGAAGAAGATTACAAGTAAGCTGGCGATGTCATAAATACCAACTAGCATAGAGATAACCACAATCATCAAAGATGAGGTGACAGAGTACTCAACCCAACGCGCGTAATTCACGCCTCGCTTAAGGTTTTCTACGTACCATTTGTTGATCACTGGCAGAGCAACCGCAAAAAGGGCCAAAGCGGAGAGTATCAAAAAGGTAGCCACCAAGGGACCAATTTTTAAGTCAACTACGGTTTTTAGGACTGGATCAAGTTGTTTGGTAATGGGGTCAAACCGAAGGTATGAGCTCGTCACGGGGAGCGAAAAGTCAGTGCTTTTCCACAGCATCACAAAACCTTCTGCCAACAGCACGAGACCCACAAAGAAATTAAATTTTCTTAGGAATTGAAACTTTTTGTCATTTTTTTCGTTCATAGAGTCCTCCTTGAAGTAATTATAACATTAAACAATTAAACAATTAGCGATTTCTAGCGTTTTTTATCATAATAATCTGAACCAGGAAAAGGAGCAGAAAAGCCGTAAATGCCATCAAAGGGATTGTGATAAAGCCAAATTCCCGGATCGAGGTTGACGAACAAGAAGTAGATGAGCCAAAAAGTGAGCAGGAAGTGGCTACGGGCGCCAAGTTAATCTGCAACAGGTAGTGATAGCCGGATAAAATTAATCCCATAAAAGATAAAATAGCGCCATAAATAGCTATATGACTATCTCTTTTCCAAAAGGCCAAGCCAAACAATACGACCTGGGGATACATTACAATTCGCTGGAACCAGCAAAGTTCACAAGGGGTTAGGCCAACTATGTTTGATAAGAACAAGCTACCGAGAGTTGCAATCAGGGAGACAGCAAAAGACAGGAGCAACCCATTTCTACTGACAAATACATTTACTTTTTTAAGGCTCTTGACTCTAAAGACGGCCGCTATAAGGTAAAATATTATTCCAATCTGAGCAGCCAAGACAAGCAGGGAAATTAATTTAATAATTAGATCGTTCATATTTGATCTCCAATTAGACTTTTTTACTATCTGGCTAAGACCAAAGTGATTCTAACCCACTCTACCGTTGCTGGTTCTTGGTTTTCAAAACCCTTTGATCTTTTCTCAATGATCCCATATTTGAAAATTAATTTTAAGAATTTCTTCAATGGTTTGGATTGTTAGCTTAACTGAGGAGTTCTCTGAAGGAATAAGTTTCAAGTTGTGGCCGAAACGATCGAGCAGGGGAGTTAGGAACTCATCAGCCCAAGAAGGTGACAGGACGCTAACACTGCTAAAATCAACAAGGACAGACTCTCCCTTTTTGATGGTTTTTAGCGTTGGCAGAAAGGCCGCAAATGCTTCTCTCCCTGCCTGACGAGAGACTAACACGTTTCCAAATTTTTTGATTTCAATTCGCATCTAGCTCCTATCTAATAGTGTATCACGGCAAAACAGCCCCTGATTGGCACGTCAGCAAGTTTGACTTGCAGGTCGGATTTATTTTTCAATAGTCTCAAACAGGCGTCTCCGGACTGAAATTCCAGTTGGGCAGGAGTTTGCTCTAAAGCTTTTAAGACATATTTGAGGCCATTACCTCGATGTTCTGGTGCTCGTCCAGTTAGGACTTCAGTAAAAGCAACCTTAAGAGCTTCGCGGTGGTTCGATAGTTCTGGTTTAATTTGTTTAAGTGTGGCCAAAATTCCGACACCCCGATCTCCTAACACAATATATTTTTTACCAAGATCGTATGAAAAAAAGGCACCAAGAATGTCGGGCCAATTCCCGAGATTATGATCGTATGAATTATTTCCGATCTCCCCGACTGCCGAAGCAATCAAATAGACGGCCGATTGATCTAATGGACTCCCGAGTAGTTCTCTAGTCAGCTGTTCAAGACGTGTTTTAAAAACATCGCTTGTCAGACAATGCCAATCGGATGGTGGCATAAATGGTTCGTCTGCACTTGTCCAATCAAAGGCGCTCTGGACCAATCCCTTTGATTTTTTCTCTAAGTCAGCGGCTGAATAGTAGAGATGCTCACCGGGCGAAACAAAAGTGGCCCGAAACGTACCGGCTTTGTTCCAACGTCTCAAAGTAGTCGGCGTTAGCCCTAAGTACGTAGCCGCCTTGCCTATGGAAAGAAATTGTGACTTCTCTGAATTCATATTCGTTCCATTATATATTAAGTATACATACTTGTCAAATATATACAAAAGTATACATTATGATAAAAGGTGTCTATCCAAAGTACGAGAGGTTTTATTTCTTAGAGGGGTTTTATATTTACTCTTTACTAATGTTAACAGGTACGAGTCCTGCCAGGCGCCAATTTCGCGAGGGATGGCTTAATAAAAGCCATGATTATATAATATTGTTCTAAATTTATTCCACCTAGCTCGCCAATAAAAATTATACAACAAACACAAAAAAGAGCTTTTAAGGGTTTTTTAAAGTGACCTTTATTTTATTTCAGAGTCAATCTCTGGATCTGGCGTATTATTTGGATCGGGTGTTGAAACTGCATTTGTAGCCATTGGTTTGGCCTGAGTAACAGGTGGTGTTGGCGGATTGTTTTGGACTGAAGACTGGGCCGTCGTTTGTGTTGGCACAAACGTAGATTTTACTCCCGAGCCCCCAAAGCTAAAGACCGTTCCAACAAAGTTTTGCTTGATTTCATTAATAAGCGTTTGAAAGTTCGTATCTTTAGGTAAAGTCGCTGCTAATTTACGACCATCCCTAAGTAATTTCCAGCCAAAAATAATACTTAGCAAACGAATAATAAAGGTCACAATACTAGAAATAATCACGAACATGCCTGCCCAAAAGAATATTTGTAGAAAAAAGCCGAACGACTTTACATCATTTGCCCAGGAGGAGGGAAAATCGGGGTTATAGTTGATGGTAATAGTTTGTCCTTCCGATAATGAACAATTGCTTGAGGAGGACATAGATGACTGTTTTGTATATTCCTTGCCGTTAACGGTATAACGAGCAGTCAAGGGACAAGTCCCACTATTGTTGCTATCTGATGAACCTGTATTCATTCCTACCGCAACAACTGTAGCCGATGTTGTTGCGGTCATCTTGTCAGTGCCAGATAAGTTGCCAAATACTGTTGGAACAAAAAGGAAAACAATGCCTATAACTAGGCCTAACAGTGTACCAAATATCCCAGGACGTTTATTGCTGCCAAGGGGGTTATCTATTCCAACAAGACCGTCCAATATTAGTATGGCACCAATTGCCTGCTCAGCAGCTGCATATGTCGCTGGGCTTTGCTGTTTATATTGCTCGAGAAAGCTTGTCGCTTGTTTTTTAAGAGTAGAAAAAATCTTCATTATCACCAATTATCTATATTTGTTATTTCATTAAGTTATTATTAATCTTTATATGAATAATAGCAAATAGCTCTAAACTTGTTCCACCAAGGGCGCCAAAGATCAAGTTCACGTGAAACAAAAAGGCTCCAATTGGGACCTTTCCTTCTTCTTGATTGTTTTTGCCTCTTTGGAACCTTTTGAAAAAAGTTACACCCTCTATCTGGCGGAGAGAGAGGAATTCAAACCAGATTTCTACGCTCCTTCTGATATTCTAGACGAAAATTAACGGCAGTTCTAGCGTCACGTTCGCGTCATGCTCAAAGCGATTGACAATCGTCTATCAATCGTCTATTATTAGTACACAGATTATCAATTTGAACACTGGAGAAAAATGTGCTAAAGCCTAAATATAATATCACGCCTAAGCTTCTCGCCAATATAAAAAGAATTGGGATAATCGTTTCCGATTTAAACAACCGTCACTTCGATAAACTATCGTTGGTAAAGCTCGAAAAAAGTGCTAGAGAGCTCTCGGCATACTCCTCGACTAGCATAGAGGGTAACCCCTTGCCCCTGACTGAGGTCAAAAGAATTATAAAAAATAAACCTGAATATATCCGCGATAGCGAGAGAGAAGTCTTAAACTACAATAAAGCACTCGGAACCCTAGTAGGGGATCTACGGGACGATAATATTACATTTAACCTGGGGCTGATCTTCAAGATACAGAAGATTGTTACCGATGGGCTTATTAATAGTTTTAACGCTGGCAAGATACGTAGGGAGCCGGTGTTTGTAAATGACCCTAGACTTAGAAAACCAATCTATTTGCCACCAGACCATCGGGATGTCCCCGGTTTGATGAAAGACTTAGTTAATTTTACCTGTTCAAATAAAACAAAACTCGATCCATTGATAATTGCTGGCGTTTTCCATAAACAATTTGTGATTATACACCCCTTTATAGACGGAAATGGCCGTACAGCCAGATTAGCCACCAAAGCCTTGCTGGCAAACATGGAGCTCAACACCTTTAACCTGTTCAGTTTTGAGAATTATTATAATCAAAATGTTACTAAGTATTTTGAAAATGTTGGTGAAAAGGGCAACTATTATGAACTAGTCAATCAGATTGACTTCACGAATTGGCTAGAATATTTTACGGACGGAATAATCGATGAGCTTTTTCGTGTCAGAAAGTTGCTCGCAACAGAGAATGTGTCCCCTCAGACATCCCTTAAGCCATTTCACCAGAAAATCATCGATTTCATCCAAGAAAAGGGCTTTATTACTGACCGTGATTATGCTAAGTTAACTGATCGTGCCAAACCCACTAGGAACAAGGACCTGAACAAATTGATTGACCTTGGCTTGATTGAACGGATCGGCAAGGGGAAAGCAACTTACTACAAATTCAAAGGATAAAATGGCCGAATTAACCAATCGTGAGAAAATAGATTTTTATAGAAATCTTTTTCGAGGGCGAGAAGATGCTTTTGCTGTGCGTTGGCAAAGCGCAGATGGGAACCGCAAAAAATATACCCCTGTTTGTGTTAATGAATGGAAGCAAGGAGTTTGCCTTAAGCTGAACCGGGGGCAATACAGAAATCCTTATCTGTGACCGATGAGAAAAGTTCCACAATTTTGTAGTTTTTGTCGATTTTCGAAAGGTTCCAGTCCCTTGTGGGGCGGGTCCAGATTAAGCCCCAAGCAAAACACAAAGGCCCCAATTGGGATCTTTTATTCTTCTTGATTGTTCTTGCGTCTTTGGAACCTTTTGAAAAAGTTCCACTTTCTATCTGGCGGGGAGAAAGGGATTCGAACCCACATATTTCTCAGACTAAGGACTCATAATCGTTAACCTAGAAAGTCTAAAAAATTATCCTTATTGATTAATTTTACGCTGCTTGCAGTATAGGCATTGAGGAACTCTTTTGGGGGGCTGTATTTATCTTTTTTCCATTTAATCTCGTAACCGTTAATTAATCCATTAGCATCTTCAATCAAATCAATCTCTTTCTTATCGTATGTCCGCCAAAAGTAGTAGTTTACCGACGTACCGTGGTTACTGTTGGATTTCATTCTTTCAGAGATGACAAAGTTTTCCCAAAGCATGCCAATGTCATTTCTTAAATTAATAGGGTTGAAGTTATTTATGATACTATTCCTGATTCCAGTATCCCAAAAGTATATCTTTCGGGTTTTCCCGATTTCTTTTCTCAAGTTTCGGCTGAAAGGAGGCAGGACAAAAATGATAAACGACTGTTCGAGAAGTTTGACGTAGCGTTCAATTGTGTCTTTGTCGACTTTCAGCAGGTTTGCAAGCTCACTGTAAGCAACATTACTTCCAACCTGTAGGGCTAACGCTTGCAAGAGTTTTTGTAAAAGATCAGTCTTTTTAAGCTGCTGGTATTCAAGTATATCTTTATATAAGTAGCTTTCAGACACTTCATTTATAATCTGGGCCATTTCTGTTAATGGGGAGGTTAGAACCTTTGGGTATGAGCCAAAACGTAATAGATTCTCAATGATCCTTGACAGCTCAATCCTTGAATAAGCTTGATTGAGCTCACTCAAAGAGATTGGATAAAGATGAAACTCGATTTTTCTACCAGTTAACGGCTCCTTAACAATATTTGAAAGTTCAAAACTTGAAGAGCCAGTGGCGATTACTTGAATCTCAGGATATGTATCGACGATAAGTTTAATTGTCAGGCCAATATTTTTTACTCTTTGGGCTTCATCGATCGCGACGATCTTATTTTCTCCAATCAGTAACCTTAATTCTGTTGACGTTTTTTCAGTTAGTGCTAATTTAATGTCAGGCTCATCACAGTTCAAATAGATTGCCTTATCTTTATGGCTCTCCAGCATATTTTTGAGAAGTGTGGTTTTCCCCACCTGTCTAGGGCCATAAATAATGATTGCTCTTCCCGTGAAAAAGCTTTTCTCTATTCGACTCTGAATCTGACGCCTAAAATACATATTAACCCTTTAATTAGGTGACCTGATACACCCAATTCTACCCTAACTAGGAGGTTGTTGTCAAGGGAAATAATGAAGTGTGTCTTCTCTCATATCTGTGATACCTAATAAATTCCACAACTTTAGGGATTTTGCCGATTTTCGAAAGGTTCCAGTCCCATGTGGGCTAGGAATAAATCAAACTCTTAAGACAACAAAAAGGTCCCTGTTGGGACCTTCCCTTCTTCTTGATCGTTTTTGCATCTTTGGAACTTTTTGAAAAAGTTCCACCTTCTTTCTGGCGGAGAGAGTGGGATTCGAACCCACGATACCGTTGCCGGTATGGCAGTTTTCAAGACTGCTGCCTTCAACCACTCGGCCACCTCTCCAGAAAGATTTAATTGGCGGAGAGGGGGAGATTCGAACTCCCGCGCCGGGTTACCCCGACCTACAGGTTTAGCAAACCCGCCCCTTCAGCCACTTGGGTACCTCTCCACACAGAGCTATTATTCCCGACTAAAAGAATAGGAAAGTTGTCGAGTTTTACAAATATTATATAGCTGTCAAATTATAGCTGATTTTAGTCTACAAAACAAGATAAAGTGTTGTAAAGATGGCAAAATTTGTCAGAATAGATTTATGGCAAAGAGACAGAAGATATTATTTTATTTAGGAGCGGCTTTATTGTTGAGTGCAATTACTGTCTTGCTTGGGTATGGATATGTGAAACTAGATGTCTGGAGGATCCAAAAATCAAAAGAAATATTGATAGAAAGCCAAAAAGTAAACGACAAAAAAGATTGTTTGGTCCTCCTTCAGAAAGCAACCCTGCTCGATCCATCAGAGAATAACTATCTTTTAACAGGAGTAAAGGCGACAGAAAACGGTTATGATAAATTAGCCACACACTATTTCGAGAAGATAAAAACGGCGAATGGGTATTATGAACTTGGGCAGGTTTATTATAAAAGCAATAAACTTAAAGATGCAGAAAAGGCATTTAAGAAATCGTTGAGTATTAACAAAACGCCAAAAGCATATCTAGGGCTAGGTAAGACATATTTAAAAGAAGGTGAAATTACAAAGGCACAAGAGAACTTCAAACTTTCATACTCTATGGCAAGCGATAACAAAGAGGCCCTATATTATAATGATTTGATTAAATTATACTTCGATAAGGAAATAAAGTTTGTCCCAGATGAAAAGAATTATCGGAGAAGTGAACTCAACGCCATTGCTCAATCCCCTGCTCTTTCAATGAGAATAAACTGGCTCTATCAATATCTTTTAGATAACGATTATCCACAGGCAGCATTTACGTTTCTAAGGGGGAGGAGTGAGACTTCTCAACTGAACAGGGACGGTTATTTACTACTTGCTAATGAGTACTATATAAGAAAGACCTACAAAGAAAGTTATCAATATTTACTCTCAGCAAAAACAATTGATCCGTATTATCCACAAACTTATCAACATTTAGTCGAGGTGGCTGACTTGCTGAATAAAAACGATGAAGCAAAGCAATATAGAGAGTTCCTAAAAAACATTATATGGCAATAAAAACCTTGTTTTATCAAAGATTCCAAGTGCTCTCACAGAACAAGAGCTTGAACTCAATAAGCCCTTAACTGGGCCAATCAGAAATAATTAGTGGATCTTTCTGATCTAAGTTTCCCCAGATTACCTCAGTAACGAAGGGCATAAAAGGATGTAATAGCTTTAGTGAGTCTACTAATATCTTATTTAAAGTAAATTGGGCTGCAACTTTTGATTTGTCGTTCTCTCTGATTCTGGTTTTGGCATTTTCAATATAAGTGTCACAAAAGCTATGCCAGAAAAATTCGTAGATCAGTTCAACGGCGTGCTGGAAGTCATATTTAGTAAAATATTTTTCTATTTTATTTTTTGTGTCAGCTAGTTCAGCCAAGATTGCCAGATCTTCTTTTGTGAAGTCATGCTTAATTGTTTCACGTGAAACAATTTTGTAATCCTCTAAGTTCATCATCACAAACTTAGAGGCGTTCCAGATTTTATTGGCGAATCTCTGACCATTCAAAACTGCATCTTCGCTAAATTTCATATCTTGTCCTTGAGCGGTCTGCCACAAAAGACCAAAACGAGTCGCATCAGTACCGTATTTGTCCATCAACTCTAGCGGGTCAATCCCCGTTCCAAGTGATTTGGACATCCTTTTACCTTCCTTATTAAAAACAGTCGCATGGATGTAAACATCTTTGAAAGGAATTTCGTTCATAAATTCAGCGCTGGACATTATCATTCTTGAAACCCAGAGATAAAGTATATCCCGTGCTGTGGTTAGGAAGCTTGTAGGAAAATAATAACCTAGGTCAGAAGTTTTTTCTGGCCAGCCCAATGTTGCGAAGGGCCAGAGAGCACTGGAAAACCAAGTATCAAGCACATCTTGGTCTCTAACAATTTTAGTAGAACCACACTTTGGACAACTTCTATCCAATGTTTCACGTGAAACATTCTGCATATCTTCAAGAGCCCATTTCTTTGAAATAATAACTTCACCGCAGTCGCAGTACCAAACTGGCAATTGATGGCCCCACCAAAGCTGCCTTGAAACACACCAGTCTCTAATGTTGTTCATCCAGTCAAGGTAAACTTTATCCCATTTGGCTGGATGTAATTTGATTTTGCCTGTCTCGACGGCTTTGATTGCTGGTTTGGCTAGGTCTTTCATAGAGAGGAACCACTGCAGGGACAAAAGAGGCTCGACAACAGTATGACAGCGCGAGCAGTGTCCAACACTATGTGGATAGGGTTCAGTCTTTGTTAGCCAATTCCCTTCTCTAAGTTGCTCCAAGACTACTTCTCTGGCTTCAAAACGGTCCATGCCGAGGAACTGATCCCCCGCTTCTTTGGTCATCTTTCCATCTTCATCTATTACGATTATCTTTTCTAAACCATGTCTTTCGCTAATTTCAAAGTCGACAGGATCGTGAGCAGGAGTAATTTTGACCGCTCCTGTCCCAAAGCCCAGCTCAACGGCATCATCGGCCACGATTGGAATTTCACGGTTAACAAGCGGTAAAATCGCTATTTTACCAATAAGCTTAGTATATTTCTTATCCTTAGGATTGACGGCAATGGCGGTGTCCCCTAGCATCGTTTCGGGTCTGGTCGTAGCGACTGTGATCTCCCCCCCATCAACTAACTGATATTTGATGTGCCAAAGTGAACCAACTTCCTCCTCGTGCTCTACTTCCAGATCTGAAATAGAGGTGTGGCATCTTGGGCACCAGTTAATAATCCTATTACCGCGATAAAGGTAACCTTTATCATAATAATGAACAAATGCTTCTATGACGGCTTTGCTATAATCATCATCCATGGTGAACCGAAGCCTAGACCAGTCACACGACGATCCCAGCTTTTTTAGTTGACCAACTATATTTTCTTGATATTCATCCTTCCATTTCCAAACCACCTCAACAAATTTTTCTCGACCCAAGTCATGTTTACTTTTCCCACTTTTGGCTAATTTTTGTTCCACTTTGTTTTGGGTCGCAATCCCAGCATGATCAGTCCCTGGGACCCAAAGGGTGGGAAGGCCCTTCATTCGGTGGTAACGGACGAGCACGTCTTGAATCGTATTGTCCAAGGCGTGGCCTATATGAAGAGAACCAGTCACGTTTGGCGGTGGTATCATGACCACGTAGGGTTTTTTAGATTTATCAATTTGGGGCTTAAAGAAGCCATTATCTTCCCATGATTGATAAATTGTATCTTCATGTTCTTTTGGATTGTAAGCTTTTGACATTTCCATAATATCTATATTTATACAGGATTAGCTTGCAGAAAGCAATTTTAAGCCAGAATCTGGTATTAAGGTTAAGGGATCAGAAAAATCACCTAATAGGGCACGCTGATAGGCCGCCGCACCAATCATGGCGGCGTTATCGGTACAAAAAGCTAATTTTGGATAGTAAAACTTAACATCAACTAAATTTTCGATGGCCTCAGTTAACATGGTCCGAAGCTGACTATTGGCGGCGACTCCTCCAGAGAGCAGGACAGTTTTTACTTTATATCGTTTTGTTGCACGAACAGTGTTTCGAACTAATATTTCGTTTAAACAAAGTTGAAAGGAGGCGGCAATGTCGTTTTTCTGATTGTCAGACAAAGAGCCTGATAGCTCCAAGGCTCGAACTTCTTTTAGAACGGCTGTTTTTAGCCCCGAAAAAGAAAAATCGAGACTTTCGGGTGACTTTTCCATATAGCCTGCCTCATTTCTAAAAGGCTTTTGGGTTAGATCAACCCGGGGGAAGCCAAAAGCGGCTTCATCTCCCGCTTGTGCACATTTAGAAATAATAGGGCCACCAGGATAAGAAAGTCCTAACATTCGTGCTACTTTGTCAAAAGCTTCCCCAGCAGAATCATCGTGAGTTTCGCCAACGATTTGATAACTAAGGTTATCCATCATATAAATCAAATTAGAATGTCCCCCCGAGACGGTCAAACATATCAAAGGAAATTTAGGAGCCAAGGGTTTCGTTTTTTCTAGCCAGTTGGCATAGATATGACCTTCAGTATGGTGCAGAGCGATGAGGGGCTTGTTGTAGATGGTCGCCAGAACCCGAGCGGTGTTTACCCCTACAATCAGGGAGCCGATGAGGCCAGGTCCTCTTGTCACGGCAATACTGTCTACGTCTGATATTTTTAACTTCGCAGCATCCAGGGCTTGATCTAAGACAGGCAAAATATTTTGTATATGGGCTCGAGCTGCGACTTCGGGCACTACACCACCATATAAAGCATGCAAATCAATTTGAGAAGAAATGATCGAGCTTAATACATCTCTGCCGTCTTTGATTATTGCAACCGAGGTATCATCACAACTTGTTTCTATAGCTAAAATTTTCACGGGTTCATTTTACCAGGTTATGCTACAATAAAAAAGCCCATGAAAGACCTAATTGATATCTATACAAATTCTGATAACAATCTCCTACAGTCCAAAGTGTGGGCCTCTTTTCATAACGAATTAGGTCACAAGACCTGGTTTGTGTCTTGTGATGAAGATGAAAGCCTGGTAATAAAATTACCTTTATATAAGGGAAAATCATACTTGTATGTTCCAAGGGGACCCCAATGTTCAGTTCAGGGTTGGCATGTATTTCTAAAAAAAGCCAAAGAGATCGCCAGAAGCGAAAATTGTGTTTTTATGAGAGTTGAACCCTTCAAAGTTCCAAATGGGACATTAAAAAAACTTGGTTTTAGCAAAGTCAAAAAAAACTCACCCCTCTCACGACAATATTCACCGATGGATACTTTGTTATTGGATTTAAGAAATGACGAAGGTCAAATACAGGCCGAGATGAAGCCTAAAGGCCGTTATAATATTAGGGTGGCAGAACGGAAGGGGATATCGATACGACAGAGTCAGAAAAGAGAAGATCTAAAAGCTTTTTACGATTTGTCTGTCGGCATGAAGGAACGTGGCTTTACCTCATTTGGTTACGATCATTATGAAAAATTGTTAGAGGGCCTTACACAAACAAAAAACATCTCACTATTTGTCGCTGAGTATGAGAAAGAAATATTATCGGTTATTATGGTCTGTTTTTATGGTAAAACAGCGATTTATTTGCATGGTGCCTCGAGTGATCACAAAAGGGAGTTCATGCCCAATCACCTTGCACAGTGGGCCGCGATTGTCGAGGCAAAAAAACGTGGCTGCCAGGTATATGATTTTTGGGGGATAGCACCTGATGATAATCCAGAACATCCATGGGCAGGGATAACCAGGTTTAAAAAAAGTTTAGGCGGAGAGCCAGTTCATTTATTGGGAGCGTTTGACTATACTTTTGAACCGCTTTGGTATAGAATGTTTTCCTTAATAAACATTGTCAGGAAAGGATTATTTAGGAAATGAAATTAGAGTCAATTTTGAGCCTTGGACGAAAAATAATACCGAAGTCACTTTTTAGATTTTTCCAGCCATATTACCATTTGCTGTTAGCAATAACAGGCAATATTAAATATGGTTTTCCTGGGAAAAAGATGATTATGATTGGAATTACTGGCACAAATGGAAAATCAACCACCGCTGATTTAGTCACGGCTGTTCTAAAAAATAGCGGTCTTAAAACCGGGATGACCTCCTCGGTGGCCTTTGAGATCGCAGGCAAAAGGATCGAAAACGATACTAGCAGAACAACCCTTGGTCGCTGGAAACTCCAAAAACTATTGAGACAAATGGTAGACGCCGGCTGTACTCATGCAGTTGTGGAGGTGGCGAGTGAGGGCATAGCCTGGCATCGTGTTTGGGGAATTGCTTTTGATCTGGCAATCTTCACCAATCTCTCTCCAGAGCACCTGAACTTCCATAAAACAATGGAAAATTACCGCGCCGCCAAAGGCAAGCTCTTTTCAGGACTGTCCAAATCAAAGAAAAAGGGCTTTCCAAAAACAATAATTGTAAACAGCGACGACAAGGAATGGAAATATTTTTATAACTTCTCCGCAGACAAAAAGTATACTTATGGACTTGAAAATGGTGAGATCTGGGCTACCAATATGATTTTTGGCGAGAAATGTGAATTTGAAATAGTTGAGAATGATAAAAAATACCCAGTCAAGTCAGCCCTACCAGCTAAGTTTAATATCTATAATATGCTGGCCGCTTATACGTGTGGTCGAGCGCTTGAGATTGAACCAGAGACTATTATAAGAGGATTAGAGTCTGTGAAGCTGGTCAAAGGACGGATGGAAGAGATCTCAAATAAAAGAGACATCAAGATATTTGTTGATTATGCGGTAACGCCAGAGTCATTTGAACTCCTATTTCGTGAGTTAAAAAGGATTACCCCAGGACGAATAATCTCAGTGTTTGGAGCAACGGGAGATCGAGACAAAACAAAAAGACCAAAATTAGGCGCAGTTGCAGCCAAATTAACAGATGAAGTCATTATAACAGACGAAGAATCTTATAGTGAAAATCCCGCATTAATAGTCGACTCAATCGCAGAGGGTGCATTTACAGTTCGGAAAAAAGGTATAGAAATAATCTTAGATCGACGCGAAGCGATCAAAAAAGCCTTAGAGATAGCAACAGCCGGAGATACGGTTGTTATCACCGGTATGGGTCATGAAAAATTTAGAAATATGGGTGGAAACAAGAAGATTCAGTGGGATGAGCCAGAGATAATCGAAGAAATTTTAAGCGAACTAGAATAATTACGAAAACATATAAAAGAATGCGGCCGGTGCCGCATTTTCTATGATGCAACACCGGCCGTGACTTTCTACCCTAGGGGTGATAAATGCGATTTCTCCATCCGCTCCTTTGTGCTTTTGTGCGGATAGTTTGAGGGGGGTTAGCCCCCACGAATGTCGATTGCATATGACACCCGGTCACAATCCCCGGTCAAAGGGATCGTTTGTTAGATCACCCCCTCCCGCTTGGGTTTGCTCGGGAACTTACGTCTCCGGGACAGAACCATAGCGGGCTCCTTTCGGTAGTCTTGACGTCAGCCGTCAGTTCTCTTTCGCCTTATGCTCACGATTCCCCCGATTGGGCGGAATGACTTCCACCCAGAACCTGGTTGGTTGATCTACGCAACCTCCTCTTGGTTTTCTTCTACCCTTAGGCAGAGAATCCCGAGCACCGAGACGGCCGAACCTATATCCTGGCGTCAAACTTCCTCCCCTCTAGAGGAAATGAGGACTGTGGTACTAAGAATAATATAGTTTAGATGGATGGATTTTTCAAGAAAAACATCGTAATAATGGTGACTGATAGAAAAATGAAACCGTAAATAATTATATAAAATTGAGGCAGTAAATTCTTGACAATCAGATGGCTAAATATTATTCTTAAGCTGTTCGATATAGAAACAAAAGCGAGGGGAATGATTCACAACCTTATTATGCTAGTAAGCAGTTTCTTTCTTGAAAAAGGAAGGGAACTACCGGCAGAAGGAAGTAAATCCCAGACGAGGGAGCTTATTGTAATTTAAGCTGTCCTTTTTTATTTGTGGTTATATCAGATAGAAAAGGAGCCAACGGTTGTCAAAATAACAACGGTTGGACAAAGACAAAAAGAAAAATTTCGCAAAAACAAAAAGATCAAACCAAAACAAAAGCTAGACAAAAAGACAATGGGTGGAAACCAAAAGCTAACGCTTAGAAATTGTATTAAGCCGATCGTTTAACCTCTTTTGCATTATGGAAAGGAGGTATAAGGCTAAATATAGATTTTTAGGAAACGTAAAACAGGAACGATGATTAAAAAATTTCTTAAGCCAACTAGACTCCTCTTTCTAAAGAATGGAAGGAAGAAAACGGCCGAAAGTAAATCCTTGTATGAGGGACTTATACGACTTTGTATTGTCTCTTTTTTTGTCCTTATTATTTCCCTAACAGTCGGATTAGTGTCAGCCAATAAAGCCTTTGCGGCCTCACCCCCTGATATTTCATTGACTGACATTCAAGGAGTAACGGCGCCATCAGTCGGAGCAACACCGGTTTCGGCTATCACACCAACGCCGGAATATACTGGAACTGTGGCATGGTCGACTACTAATGGTCCACTTGAAGGGACGTTTTATGCAGGATGGGAATACACGGCCACAATTACACTTACACCTGAGCAAGGTTATTCATTAGACAATGTGACCCAGAATTATTTCTCTCTTTCTGGAGCTACTTCAACAAATAATCCTCAATCGGGTGTTGTTACAGCAGTATTCCCGTCAATAGTCGCATATACATGGATCGATGGTGTTGGGATCCCAGCAATTGGGGGAACTCCAACGTCAACAATTACCGAGACTGATCAATTTACAGGCTTGGTTACCTGGTCGCCATTACCGCCAAGCGGGAAATTTACAACTGGCACACCATATATCGCGACTATTACCCTTACAGCGAAAGCAGGCTATACATTAAATGGAGCAACTCAAAACTATTTCACAGTGGATGGGACAGCAGTCCCTGCAACTAATCCTGCAAATTCTGGTGTAATAACGGCTAGATTTCTAGAAACATTTGCGGGAGGCAATGGCAGTGTTAGCGCCCCCTACCAGGTGTCTACTGTTTCGCAGCTTCAATCAATCGGGATTACGGACCAGTATAATCAGCATCCATACATAAATCAAAATTTTGAGCTCATTAAAAACATAGATGCATCCGATACTCAACTTTGGAATTGGATAGATAAAGATCCTGAAAATGGTGACCCAATTCCGGGTTACTACCAAGGGTTTGTGCCCTTGGGCCTTAGTGGGGGGATATTCGATGGAAAAGGATACTCCATTAATAACCTCTATATAGACGGAGGAACAAACCCTATCGGGATGACCGGCTTATTTGGGTATGTGGATGGGGGAGAAATTAAAAATCTGACCATTGGGAATGCCACTATCAAAGCCGTTGGGGGGCTAAACGGTGTTTTGGCGGGATGGATCACGGCTAATTCAACAATCACAAACGTCCACACGAGCGGGAGCATTACACCAGTTGAAGCTGGGAGCTTTCACATTGAGAGGCTAGCCAATGGTGTTTTTACAGAAGTTTATGATCAGGGATTTGCCGTAGATTATACGACGAAGAACTTTATATTCAGTAATATTGATGGCTCATTTACATTGAGGATAAATCAAAATGGTCGTTATGAATTTGCTGGGATAGATGCAGCGATATTAAGCGTCGGTGGAGTAGACCTCGCTCCTGTCTCGGCTATTTACTCCGGAACCACACAAAGCGTTCTCGAAGATATTTTAAAGATTGATAATAATGTAGTCGTTTCCCACAATAAGCCTATTAATATTACCTGGTTTTTGCCCCAAGGCGCTTCTAGGGCTACCCTAAAATTGACGGCCAATGAATACGGTCGTGGCGTACCGATACAATTTCCGGAAAATGGGACGGTTAGCTATACTTTAGGATCAAACGTAAAAACGATTATTCCTGATGGAAATATTGGCGAAACTGATGGCTCTACACCTTCATATACCACCTATCTTATGCCCTCTACGGGCCATCCATGGGGGAATGTATATTTGTATTTCTCAGATGATAGCACTAATCTCTATATTACGGCAGACGTCACTGTTGATAATACCAATGATTACAATAAAGATTGGTTTGCCGTAACCGTTGGAAACAAAAGATTTGTAATCAGTGCCATGGATAATACTTATGGGGTATGTGGCTTTGGGCTGACGAGTAAAGTGGGATATAACCATGCGACTTGCGAAATGGTTATCCCCAAGAGTCAATTTGTTCAAACCCCAGTTGTTGCTCTCGGTTTTGAATATTATGGAACAGCGGCGTATTCTGCCTATGGTGGAATAGCCGGTAGGTTGAGCAATTCAACAATGTCGAACAGTTCCTCAAGCGTCAATATTACTGGTAGTGACGCTTTTGCTGGGTTTAATTGGTTTTCTGGGACGGCTGGAGGTTTAGTCGGTGAAAGCAACGGATCAACAGTTATTACTACTTCATATGCGACGGGGAATGTCTCGGCAACCAATGCTGGCGGACTGGTTGGTGGAAACAGAGGAACGATTACACAATCATATGCTGAGGGTGATGTCTCTGGTAAATACAACATTGGCGGGCTAGTCGGATATGCTGTAGACGGCAGTTATATTTCTGATACATATTCTTGGGGCAATGTAGGCAGTATATACAATTTGAACTATAGCCCAACTGTTGGAGGCTTAATCGGCTCAAACGAGGGAGTGGTTAGAAACTCATACTCGTCTGGTGACGTGACAAACGTAGCAGGCTCATTTGGATATTCTTATACGGGGGGATTGATTGGGCTAGATACCGCTCCTTGGTCGGGAGATTATGGAGTTTCAAATTGCTTTAGTGCGGGGAATATTACTGTAGGCGAAAATGCAGGCCGGGTTGGTGGATTAATAGGTTTTGGAAGCGACTTTAATTATAGTACGGCTAATAATTATTGGTACGGCAGCCAAATAACTGCTTATGTCTTAAATTACACACCAGGAACAAATGGCAATATTAGCGGAACTATACCCCAAATAATTATTCAGGGTTCAAATGGTTCAGGGGTGACGGCTATCCCTGATGTTGGTTATCTGTTTGTTCGGTGGAGCGATGGAGTCCTTACCGCTACGAGGACTGATTTAAATGTTATTACAAATATAAACGTAACGGCAGTTTTTGCGATTGACCCGTTGTTATCCCGAACCTTAACCTATAGTTCTGCTGGGAATGGGAGCATCTCTGGGGTGACTTCTCAAGCCGTTTACCAAGGTGCAGACGGGTTAAAGGTCACAGCAGTTCCAGCTGCTGGTTATCAATTTGTTAGTTGGAGTGATGGGGTCCTTACTGCAGAGAGAAATGACCTAGACATTCAAACCGACATGACAGTCACCGCTACTTTTGAGGTCAATCCTTCCACAACCTACACCTTAAATTATCTAGCAGGAGCAAATGGTAGTATTCAAGGTGACAATCCTCAACTAGCCAACGAGGGCTCAGATGGAGCAGAAGTAATTGCCATACCTAACCCTGGTTTTATGTTTATAGCCTGGAGTGATGGGGTAACCACAGCCGCAAGAATAGACTATGGGGTATGGTCAGATCTGACGGTAACAGCTAATTTTGCTATCAACAATTCCCCTGGTATTGGTGACGGGAGAAGTGGGAGCGATCAACCAATTTTAGAAGGTAGTACCAACTATTTTAAAGGTACTGACGTTAGTACAAGGCTTCCATTTACTTCCTGGGACTTTGTCAACATTTGGTATGCTCATGCAAATGGTTACCCAACCTTTATACCGAGTGTGACTTTTGGTTTGTCCTATACGGCTGGCGCTAATGGCTCAATTACAGGGACTACTTACCAATTAGTTGAACAAGGTGCAGATGGTTCGGTAGTTACGGCGGTCCCAAATACTGGTTATCATTTTCAAACTTGGAGCGACGGGGTTCTGACTGCCACTAGGAGTGATTTAAACGTTCAGAACGATATATTTGTTACAGCTCAATTTGATAATAATGTTTACACCCTGACTTATACAGCTGGGCCGAATAGTCACCTTCACGGCACAACTCCGCAAACAGTTAATTATGGCGCGGACGGAACTCAGGTCACAGCAGAACCAGATGTTATAAACGGTTATTATTTTCTTGGCTGGAGCGATGGGGTAATGACCCCCTCGAGGACTGATTTAAATATTCAAGGGGGCATAAACGTAACGGCTTTATTTGCTCAAGGCGATATCTATTACTGGTCTGGTCTTGGGATCACCAACAATTGGTCAGAGCCCGAAAATTGGTTAGTTAATGGAGCAACTGCTCTGGACACACCAGGAGTGGAGGATGCAGCAATATTTGATAACACGGGCTTAAAAGATGTGACAATAGATGTTCCGGTGAATGTTAATTTACTTTCCTTTTATCAAACATATACCGGGAGTAGTGTTGGGTACACGGGAGTCATAACTGTTAATGAAAATATCCGTGTCGTAGCTAATTTGTTTGTTGATAATGGTATCACTTTACCATTAGGGCCAGGGTCAGGCATCAATTGTCATACTCTAACAGTTAATGGCTATGTCGTAACTAATGGGTTTATCGTTCTAGCAAATGATATAAATATTGGTGGACTATTAATAATAGGCAATAACGGTGTCTTGTATAGCAGCACTGGCAGTATAGTTATCGGTGGGAAAACTGTTAATAGTGGAACTATTATGACCGATATTGGTGATATAACCATAAATGCTGATTTTGAAAACAGAGAGTTTATCAACGCCGACATTGGGAACTTAACAATAAATGGCTCATTAGATGCAACGGGCTCAGTATTTGCAGGGAATAACCTGATTATTACCGAAGACCTGTACACGGAAAGCGATATTCATAGCGTTTCATTGCAAGTTGGCGGTAATGTCTCAATAAATAATGGGGAATTATATATACATGGAAGCATAGACATTGATGGCAACCTTACTTCTGAAAAAGGATTTATCGATACTGGTATAGCTGGACAAAATAGGGGCGATGTCACAATCGGTGGCAATGTTGTATTAAATGGTGACGTTAATGGAGACTCCTCTATATACCCTGGAAATCTAAATATCACAGGGAGCTTGACCGGTACGCGTTTGTATATTCAAACATACCACTCGATTGTCACAGGGGGATTGGCTGATATACATGGGCAAGCATATATTGGCGAAAACTTAAATATCGGTGGATCTTTGGTAGTTGATAAATATGGAAATGGTCAATTCGAATACGGGTTTGTTACTGCCGCAAACATTACCGTGAATGGAAGTACGACAGTCATTAACGGCAGTTATTTGACATCAACCAATATCGCAACATTCAGTCAAGATGTCGATATCAATACGGCCAGCTTCCTTTTCGTAAAAGCGCTAACAGTTATAGGAAATTTTACTAATCAAGCCGGGGCTCAGCTGAGCGGGTCTACCGGCAACTGGGATTTTCGAGGTAATTTTACGAACGACGCAACATCAATAGTGACTGCCACATCTGGTGTTTGGAGGCTAGCTAAGAATTTTACGAATAATAATCCCAGCAATGTCCAAGGTGTCGGTTTCTATCACAATTATGGATCAATTGAATTTACTGGTATCGGCAGCCAACAAATTAATGGCTCAACAACATTTAATAATTTTAAAGTAGATAATCGTCAAAAAGTTTTAGGAGATTTTAGCAACACAACGTCTCTCGATATTGGTATCGAAGGCCACACGATTGAAATATATAACGGTTATATCTATGTTCTGGGTGGGTATGTTTCTGGAGGTGTCTATTTAGATGTTGTCCGTTATACAAAGATAAATAACGATGGAACAGTTGGCGATTGGACCATAAGCCCCAACCTATTGAATAAAGCAAGGGCGTACCATTCATCAGCAGTTTATAACGGGTATTTGTATGTAGTAGGCGGCTTTGATAACAATAATGATTATAGCGATGTTGAATATGCAAAGATTAATTCAGATGGCTCAATCGGAACTTGGACTATCGCAACCAACGAACTTAGTTCCTCTCGCAGGTATCAAGCTTCCTTAGCCTATAACGGATTTTTGTATGTAATTGGCGGGCAAGACGGGGCAGCGGATACAAACATAACTGAATATGCTACCCTTGATCCTGCTGATGGCTCTGTTGGAATTTTTACTATCTCAGGAAATTCGTTTGTAGGTGGTCGAGAAGAACTAGTATCCTTCGTCTATGATAATTATCTTTACATCGTTGGTGGATATGGGGTTGGGGATTATTCTGACACCCAATTTGCTGAAATAAATTTGGATGGAAGCTTAGGAGCCTGGTCAGCCTCAGCCAGATTGCTACCATTCCCGATATCCTATTCGACAGTGGCAGCAGATAATAATAAAGTTTATTTGATTGGTGGGCAAGATGACAATGAAAATTATATAAGCAATGTTTACTATACAACCATAAATGCAAATCATGACATTAATATTTGGCAAGAATTAGATGCCAAAATTTCGAAACCATTGATTGAGCATTGGGGGGCGGTCTGGAACGGGTATGTATATATTGTTGGCGGATATGAGCAGTCCGTGGGCGACGCTTCTGAAGTCCAATTTGCTCAGATAGATCCTCCTATTATTTCAGACAAAACTTTGATTTTTGAAGCCAACAAAACAACAACCATCCAAGGCGAATTGTTTGTAAAAGGCGACTCAAGCTATCAGATACTATTACGAAGTAGCAATACGGATACACAGTCATATATTGATCCCGAAGGTACAATCATGGTCGATTATTTGGATATAAAAGACAATAATAATTTAAGCGAGCAATATATTAATCCAACCAATAGCATTGATTCTGGGAATAACACTTATTGGTTTTCGCTTAAGCATACAATTACTTCCGTAACTGGAACAGGGGGCACTATCACTCCAGTGGGTAGGTTGGAGATAACCGAGGGGGGTAATAGCTTAGAATACACAATCACCACAAACCCAGGGTACTATCTAGCTTATCTTCTTATTGACGGTGTAAAAACCACCGCAACTGTTACTTATCAATTCACAAATGTTTTGTCTTCACATACGATTCAGCCTTTTTATTGCTCGGGAACTGGCCCTTGTATAGTAAAAAATATTGATGGAAGCTGGGAGAGTTATTTTGTAGGCGGCTCCCCTATTACTGTTATTGGGGAAAAGTTGTTTTTTAGCTCTGCCGAATCTGAGGAATCAAATACGCTTTGGTGCTCGGACGGGACTGATTCAGGAACCTACAGTTTGTCTGCTGGTCTACATAATATTAGCAGGCTAGTTAGTTTTGAAGATAAGCTTTATTTTACCGCTAATTACATGGGAGGACAGGAGTTGTGGACTTCAGATGGGACAGTTGGAGGTACACATTTGGTTGAAGACTTTTATCCAGTAGACCCTTTTCACCCAGAAGAATTGACTATTATTTGGAACCTTCACATTGGAAACAATATTATGTTTATGACAGTGAGCAAAGGCCTTGGAGGGGATGCTAGTCTATGGAAGTCTGATGGGACTTCGAGCGGAACCGTACTTGTAAAGGAACTTGAGGATGTCGGATATAGCATAGTGTTTGGTGATAATTTATTTTACACCACCTGCTCTGGTGGGGGTTGTGATCTTTGGATTAGCGACGGTAGCCCCGCGGGGACCAGAGTAGTAGAACATTTTGATGACACATATGAGATTAACAGTTTCATAGCTTTTAAAAATGAAGTGTATTTTGAAGTGCAAGATGGGATGGGATACAAAGCGAATTATAAGACGGACGGCAACGATACCACCTTCTTGTTTGAAAGCTCTAACTTCAGCGCTTTAAAAGTTGCTGGTGATTATATATTTGGTTCAGGATGGGATGCTCTCAATGGTTATGAGTTATGGGCGATGAATGGCGCTGTGGGGGGGTTAGTAATGGTTTTGGACATAAACCCTGGCTCAGACGGTTCTCATCCCAATGACTTTATTGAAATGAATGGGATTTTATATTTTACAGCTGACGATGGGTCTCATGGTCGGGAATTATGGAGAAGTGATGGAACTGTTGGCGGTACATACATGGTAAAAGAAATATTACCAGGTATGGGAGGAATTTTGGATTTTGAAAATGCTGGAAATGTGCTTTATTTTCGCGTGAGCGATGGCGAGGGCACAATAAGTCTCTGGACATCAGACGGTACAGCCGAGGGAACAGAACAAGACGGAATAATTGGTTCTGGAAATCACTTCAGCTTAATGGAGGACGTACTTTATTATTTTCACGATGATGAAATTAACGGAGAAGAGCTATGGTTTTACAACCCAAACTATGTTGCGCCTACCTACACGATTGTAGGGACAGCAGGTGCGAATGGCTCAATAATACCTTCTGGCGAAAATACCGTTACTCTAGGAGATAATCTCACATTTAATATCTCACCTTCATCTGGTTATCACATCTCGGACGTTCTTGTTGATGGAGTCTCTATCGGTGCAGCTAGTTCTTATGGATTCACTAATGTAGATTCCAACCATACGATTTCAGCCACTTTTGCATCAAACGATGGTCCAGTCGTTCCTCCTATTATTCCCCCAGTTGTTCCTCCAGTAGTCCCTCCAACTGTTTATCATTCTCTGGCCGCTTCAGTCAGTTACCTCTTGCCAGATAGGGTTATCGGCACCGGAACGCCATACGGCGAGGTTGCTTCTTGGCAATCATGGCAGAGCTTCTACTCTATTGATGGAGGGATGATAACCTTAAACCTAGCTCTCTCTCCTAATTCAAGAGTTAAAGATGTTCTAGTTGATGGGGTCTCTGTTGGACCAGTCAACACATATACTTTCTACAACATCCATGCCAACCACACTATTCAGGCGATTGTTGTTAAGTATGCAAATGTGACTACTCAAGTATTAGAGAACGGAACCATCACCCCAGAATCTCAAGAAACAGGGATAGAAGACGGACAAAGATATAATTTCACCGTTACTCCCAACAAAGGCTACAAAATCGAAGATGTTCTCGACAACAACGAATCAGTCAACGCAGATAATTGCTATATCGAGGACGGAGTCGCTTATTGTTCGATCGTTATTGGGGCTGAAACTACTCAAGGAAAAGATTTTGTGACCCAACACGACCTTTCTGCAAGCGTTAAAGTTCTGGGTGTTAGTAACTTTACTGAACCAGAAAAGAAAGAAGTAGAACTCGGTTTTTTTGCTCTAGTAGTTCAAGATTTCAAGCTTCTTCTTGAGGATTTTGGTGCAATTTTGGCAAATGTCTTTGATCGAGCGGAACAGTTTATAGCTAGTACTCCTCCACCAGTGGCCTACTTCTTCCCGTATTTACTCTTTATCCTGTTAGGTATATTAATCTGGCGGTTGGGTGCACAAGCCAAGAATGAGGCCTTCAACGCTCAAAAACTTGTTAAATTACTAGACTTTGAAAAAAACATAGCAACCCAGAAGGAAAGTTTTATGGTATTATCCTCGCATTATCTTAGAACGCCAATGACGATTATTAACTCAGGAGTAGACCTCTACCTTACGATAAATAAAGTTACGGCTGCGACGGCAGTATTGCTGCGAGGCTCAGTCCAGGCGATAGCGAATAAGGTTGAGTATATCTTTGGCGAGGTGGACAAAAATAGTTATTTGAAATCAATCAACATGCCAGAGGTTAAACAAGAAAAAATTAGAATATATACCTCGCCTTTACTGATCTTGCCGATCATCTTTGTCGCTTTAACGGTGGTAATAGCCAATTTCTTATTTGAGACGGTTGCTAGTATTAACATTAATGTAGTTAATTACCTTATCCAGGGTACTTTCTTTGTAATATTGGGAGTCGTTCTTTTCACTGCGCTTCGAAAGCGAGAAACGCAGAAAGCCAATAAAACAAAATTTGATTTATTGATTGCCCAACAAGTCGCTGTGGATGAAGCTAGAAATCGTTTTATAACAGAAGTCGCTAATGATTTGGAGAAGGAAGTAAATATTCTCGAAGGCGAAATTAGCGAAGTAAAAGATAAAACAGCTGTCAAAGAGATTCAAAAAGGAATTGCTGACATGAAATCGATGATAGCTAAATTTGCTTTCCTATCCAGCATTGAGGCAGGCAAAGCCGGTTTGCGAAATCAGAAACTCGATACCAGCACACTTATCAGCCAAAGCCTTAAAGCAGAAGAATCAGAGATTGCGGCCAAAGGAATAAAAGTAAATTTGCCAGAAAAAAACATTGGTGTCTCTGCTGATAAACAAAAATTATTCTTTATCCTATCCAGCCTGATAGACAATGCTGCCAAGTTTAATAAAGATAGCGGTCAGATCGATATCTCTGCCCACAATGGCGGGAAAGATGTGGAAATATCAATCGAAGACACAGGAATTGGTATTTCTGAAGAAGGACAAAAAATGCTTTTCCAGCCGTTTTCTCATACGACGGATTTGATGCAGTTTAACTATCAAGGGATGGGGACGAATCTATTTATTGCAAAATTAGTAGCTAACTATATGGGCGGCGATATCGCCATCAAGTCACAAGAAAACCAAGGAACCAAAGTCACAGTATTATTGCCAGTAGGATAAAAGAAAAACATAAATAGATACAAAAACAGGAATAAAAATAGAAAGAAAAACAACAAAATAGTAAAAACGGAGATAGCTATTAAGAATCATTTTCAGCCAATTAAGGCTCTCTTTCTCAAAAAGGGAAGGAGAGGAAAGACCGAAGGTAAAGCTTTGTATCGGGGCGTTATCCACTTTTGCTTTGTTTTCCTTTTCGTCCTTGCAGCAGCTGTAATCTCTAACTGTATGTTTGTAAATAAGTCATTTGCTGCGGGGAAGACCTGGGATGGCGGCGGCGGCGATTATGCTTGGGGCACTCCGGCAAACTGGTCTGACGACGTTGTCCCAACCTCGAGTGATGATGTCACGATTAACGGCGGGATTGTAAGAATAGATGACATTGCCGGAAACGTCGCTGGCAGTTTGACTTTGAACGGAGGCACAATATATGCCTATGGTCCAATAACAATATCTGGGGATTATTATCAGACAGGCGGGGCGGTAGACAATTCATTTACGTATAAAGCTTTTAATGTTGGCGGTAGCTTCAATCAAACAGACGGACGTTTTGGTTATAGTAATGGTCCAATGATACTAACCTTAAGTGGAATAGGTAAAACAATCACTCATTCACCAATTTTCTTTGCTCACCTGACCATGAATGGCACCTACACAGCTGGTTCGGCGATAAATGTTAATGATCTAACCGTGAATTTAAATAAATCCTTAACTTTAAATGCGTATGATCTTGTTGTTGGTGGTACTTTGTCAAACAGTGGCACAATTATTCTATCAAGTGGGGCCTTTACTTCCTCAAGCACAACCGCAATTACTAATGCTGGGGTTATGACTGGGGGAAGTGGGGCCTGGGATTTTAACGGCGCGCTTACAAATAATTTGGGAGCGACCATAAACGCCCCAACGAGTAATTGGTTTCAGTCGGCGCGCGGTTTTGCTAATCTGGGGACGACGAATATTTTTAGTGGAACCTTTACTCTAGATGGGAATGCTGGTGGAAACTTTAATCCTGGGGGAATTAGTTTTAGCAATTTCAATGATTACCATTGGGATGGGATTGTTACCCTCCAAAGTGCTTTTACTGTTTTAGGGGATGCCAATTTTAATATTGGTTGGGGTGGTTATCAAAGCTTACAATGCACTACTGGCGTCTACCCCATTACGATCTATGGCAATTTTAGTCATGCTCAGGGGGGCCTATATGGTATGACCTTTACCTTTCTCGGCAACAACAAAACAATTACCCATACCGGCGGTGACCTTAGCGCCCCACTTGTCATTGACGGAAATATGAATTTCTCCCAAACTGGAGCTTCTTTGGGCGGACAAACAGTGACAATCAATAGCACGAAAAGCCTTACTTTGTTAACAGGAGTTAGCGGTAGCGCCGTCTGGCAAAATAATGGGACTTTCAATCTTAGCACTGGCAATTTTGACAGCAATGGTACTTTTACAAGCAGCTCAACAGGGGCAGTCAATCAATCGGGGGGGAAATGGTATCAATCAGCCGCGTTCCTTAACCAGGGGTCATTTGTAGCAACTGCTGGGGACTTTATTATAGATGACAGATATTATAATAATTTTAATCCTGGTGGAGCGACTTTCTATAACTTTCTTTACAGCAAGAACGACGGCTATGCGACGCTGCAAAGTAATTTTGACGTCACAAACGATGTTACCATCAATAATACCTACTACTCACTTACGGGTCCATACACAGTCAACGTAGGTGGGAATTTTTACGTAAATAGCGGTGGAGTAACAAGCATCACCTTCAATCTGACTGGAAATAATAAAACATATTCTCATACTGGTGGGAGTATGGCTTCGACTATTAATTTTAAGGGGAACATAAGCGCAGACCAAACGGGAGGATCATTAAGCAGTACTTATACTGTAGATAGTGGAGTCGTAGTCACATTGACAAGTGACAATACGATTGCTGGCGTTACCTGGGTGAATAATGGAACAATTATTACGAATAGTTATGACATTGTAGCGACTACTCTGACAAATAATTACACCTTCGATCCGGGGACAGGAACCTTTATTTTCACCGGAACATTTATTAATAACAAACTAATTGTTCTAAGCAGCAGTTTGATTTGGGACAATAACGGATCCTTTACAAATAATGCGGCTGGTGTTGCAAGCGGCAGTATTACCGCCTGGTATCAATCAAGCACCTTCACTGACTCTGGTACGTTTAACCTGACGACGGGTACTTTTACCGTTGACTCCGCAGGAACAATCTCTTTTACAGCCAAAGCTGACGGAACAACGAGTTTTAATGACTTCAATGTTAATGTCATTGCGGGAAGCCTCAATTTGGTTAATAATTTTACGGTTAACGGCAATTTAACCTTCAATTCAACTTCTGTTGCCAACGGCAGTGGTGGATACGTTTCTTGTCCAGCAAACGATTGTGTTATTACTTCGGCCGGAAACGTCACAGTCACAAAGGCTGGAACTAGCTCTAATGATCAAACCTGGGTGGGGAATCCTGGCCCAGCCCAAAACCTTACAATCAGAATGACAGGAGGCACTTCGGGTAGCCCAACAACATTTACTCTTT
>Ga0194039_1000180_pt1 | contig 40714 bp, 42 predicted proteins | sample JunL228m_MetaG_FD_148679 | JGI IMG/M metagenome (GOLD analysis project Ga0194039, IMG submission 148679) | Anoxic zone freshwater microbial communities from boreal shield lake in IISD Experimental Lakes Area, Ontario, Canada - Jun2016-L227-8m | ecosystem: Environmental > Aquatic > Freshwater >...
AGGGTTGAAGTTGCTGTTGGCATTGCTTGCAATTGATACAGTGAGTTGAATAGATTGTATCTTGCTGGTTTGCCGAGAGTGGAGATGACGGTTGTTGTTGCGAGTTCTGTGGCTTCGAACTGGGCGGTGGTTGTTGTTGCGGAGAAGCCGGTGGGGATGGTTAGGTGTAGGTTTCCCAGACTGAGTGTTCCCAGGTTGCTGATTGCAGTTGAGGTTGATTGAATGTATGTGGTGTTTGCTATACAGCCTGATGTTTTGAAAGAGTAGTTGGGGGAGGAGGAAGTGTTCCAGAATTTATCGGTTGCGCTGTACATATAATTATATGTTGTACAAGGAAGAAGATTGGTTACGTTAAATGAATGAGTTGTTGTTCCAAAATTATCATACATAACTGGGTCATAATGTAGAATTCCAGTATATACATTTGCAGCAAGTCCGTATGAGATTGTAGAGGTTGATGTTTCGTCAGTGGTCCAGCTAATTGAGGTGGAGGACGTAGAGATTAATGTACCTGGAGAGGACAAAACTGGTAAAGCTAAAGACATACTACCCACAGACAGACCTGAATACACCTTAGAACCGTCATCTGAAGTTACAACAGAAACCCTGGTTGATCCCATATTTTGAGATTGGTTAAACCAGGAATCCAGTATCCAATTAACCCCTCCATCATGTGAAGAATACAAACCATTGATACCAGCTGCATATAGATGAATTCCATCCAACGAACCAGATAGAGTATTGTAGTCGGTAACAGAACTAATTGTTGAGGTTGACCACGTTAATCCGTTGTTAGCAGAACCATACAACACAGAGCCTTTTGTTATATATATTTTACCTCCAATACCAGTCAAATCAGTTGACCAAGTTCCACCCGTAAGTACATTATTTGAATAACTTATATTTGCAAATGTAGAGTATGACAACAAAGTATTAGAAAAATCAGTATTCATTAATGTTACAAAAAAACCCAGGCCGTCTGATGAAACAGCACACGAGTAATGATTGACACCAGTCAAGGAAGAGCTTGCCCATCTATTACCCGTTGTCGTTGAAACATAAGCAACATTATTGAATGCTCCAGCATTATTTATCGCAATTATATTCGAGCCGCTTTTAGACATGCCGACACAATTCCAGTCTTTTGCCCCAATTGCTGAAGTGCTCGTTGCCCAAGTTACCCCACTTGATGTTGAAGTGTAAATATAGCTTGATGTATTTCCAGCAGCAACAACTTTTGTACCATCTGAAGACATAGCTATACCTATCCATTTATTCATACCAAGAGAAGTCACAGGTGACCAAGTCATACCACTTGATGTTGAAGTATAAATATATTCATTACTTCCAGAACCAAGATACGCATACAATTTTGTTCCATCAGCGGATGTAACAATCTTGGTCCAATTTTGACCACCACCTTGGGTCCACCAAATCCTCGCTTCCGCCACCTTCCCAACCCCACCAAGTACAAATACCAACAATAGAATAGTAAGTATTGTGTACTTCAAGTTTATTTTCTTCATCATATGCTAATATTATATCACAAAAGTATTAATGAGAAAGCAAAAACTCTCAGATTTATGTCTGAGAGTTTTTTAAATTTACACTTTCAATTATACAAAGCTATCTACTCACCACCCCCCCTCGTCATCTTCCCAAAGAACCCTGTAGCAGGAACCTTGTTTGCCTTCTGGAACTTGATAAGAGCAGCCTTGGTAGCAGGGCCAGAGTACGTAGTTTCTCTTCCTCTATTATCCAACGGAGAAACCTACAAAAAATAAACCCTTCGCGATGCGAAGGGTTTATTTTTTATTTAACGGTTTCCCCGTGATTCAGATTCTAACGAATCAGAATCACCTATGCCTTAACAGTAGTTCCACTCGCTGTAGGAATAGTCTCTACTTCACATCCACCTCCTGCACATGCTGCCTCCGCCTTAAGGTCTGTCTCGTCCATTTTCTCGTAAATAACAATCTTTGAGAAATCAAGATCCTTAAACTTGCCAAGTAAATCTTTGTAAACCTCCTCAGTACATGTCTCATAAGGTGCTAATTGATATACGTGATTTGACTTTGGTAGGAATGAAAGACCTCCAACAATTTCCCAGTTCTTGTATACCCATTCAGCAACAGGAATCCATTCATCATCGCCAACAGAAATAGTTACTGAAGGATTGTGATGTGTGTAATTTAACTTAACCATTTTCCAAAATTCCAATTGATCAATTGCATTAAGATCATCCTTAAACTTAGAATCAGCAGGAGCCTTTACAGGAAAATCAATAACATAAGTTGTTGCATTCTCTGCGGTCTGTCCAACTTCTGGATGATACGGGATACCTTGATCCTTCATCATTTTAAATAGTGAATCTGTTGCAGAAATTCTAACGCGTCTAATGTAATACTCTGAATGTCTTGCATGCATTCCTGATGAACAATCTACAGTTTGTGACAAGTTACCTGACGGCTTTACACAAGTGATTGCAGCTGAAGAATTTATACCAAATCTTTTTGCATAAATCTTATTTACTCTTACAGTCTCCTCTCTTAGATTTCTTAGAACTTGTGGATTTCTAACAACTGGACAATCCCACATACCTGTAATTGAAACTCCCAAAAGTCTTTCTTCATCACAGTTCTTCTTCCACTCTGGAGAAAGATAAATAAAATCTGAGAATGTTGATTGATATGTTCCAATAATTGTAGCGATTCTAATTTTTCTCATCAAATCTTTTTCTGTATCTTCATGACGCGCCACAACCTCTGACAAGTTACAGAATTGTTTTGGTCTTAGAATGATTTCTCCACATGGATTTGTTCCAAATTTATCCCACCATCCTTCTGAAAGTTTTGCACGAGATTCTGGCATTGTCTTTCTAAGTGAGCCTCTGTTGAATATTCCAGGCTCTCCTGATCCACTCTTAACAAGGTCTAGCCATCCTTCTAGGAACTCTTGATTAGTTGGCTTTTGATTGTAAGCCGCTGAGTTATTAGCCAATGATCTTTGAGGTTCTGTATTCCAGAATTGTCCTGACTTACATGTTCTTATAGAATCATCATTTTGATCGAACACAGAAATAAGAGCTGTTCTTCTAACCCCTCCTGAAACAACACCCATTCCGATCATACAAATAACATCGTGGACATCTAGGTTTGTTAAGTGCTGGCCTTGTCTTGATAGTATTTTATTTCTTGTGAATTTATGAATTTGAACAAGTGGATCAGCACCTGAACTCTTTCCTCCAGTTGTCTTAAGACGAGCACCGGCTGGACGTAACTTTGAATAATCAAAATTAACATCTTGTCCTTGGAACCACTTTTCCATTCCAAACGATAATGAATCTGACCATCCCTCACGAGTATCCTCAACTACATAATCAACTGGCTTTGCTTTCTTTTGATATTGAATTTGTGGAAGTGATTGCGCAGCATAACTCTCAACTGAAACTCCAACTCCAGCTCCTGACATAGACAAGAACATAATTTCTGCAAAGTCTTGATATGTTTGAGGTGCAGTAAATGAACAGTTATAAACTGATGCGTGATTTCTTCTGGCTGCAGGACCTGAAAATTGCAAGAGTCTCATTGAAGGCATAGCCTCTTGATTGAAGATTGCATGATGAACTTCTTCATATTCTTTTTCTGTAACTTTCTCTCCCATATTCTCTTTCATAAAAGACATGAATCTTTCTACAGTTTCAGTCCAAGTCTCACGACGTGACTCCTCCTCTACCCATCTTGAGTAAGTTCTATAGTAAACGAATTCACCTAGTGGATTTCTAAAAGCCTTTTTACTTTCTTCAGCAAGCGCTCTTACATGAGCTGGTACGTCTATATTTTTTTCTCTTTGCTTTGATCTTTCTGCGCGATATAAAATGTATGACTTTGCAGCCTTTGGATAATCACTTGAAATTAATTCATTCTCAACAGTATCTTGTATTCCCTCAACATCTGGAATGAAATTCTTATATTTTTTAGAAACACGAACGAGATCGGCATAAACTTTATTAGCAACCAAAGAAGCTTCTTCTTCAGAACCCTCACCAACAGCAAGCATTGATTTATGAATAGCGCTAACAATTCTATCAAAGTCAAAAGCAACAACTTCCCCACTTCTCTTGATAATACGTTTTACTAAATAGACCTTCTTTTCAACCTTCTCGGTCTTATCTATTTTTTGTGTATTTTCAATTGGAACGATGTTAACGATTTTATTTTCAGGAACCGCCTTTGCTACTACTTTTTTTGACACGTTTTTAGTGCTAGTTACTTTCTTAACTACTTTTGACGATGTCTTTGCTGAAACCTTTTTCAATACTTTCTTCTTTGATGCTGCCATAAATTACAATAATTATCTTCTAATAACTAACTCTCTTCATACCTTTCTCATTCGTTTTGGTGAACGAGTAGTATACATTTTATAACTTTTTTTCTAAAAAAACAGTGTATAACTCTAAAAAATACGAGCCGAAAACAAGTTTTTCTTAATGTAAAGAAAAACCAAAGTCAAGGTCAGTATCAGCCCATTTTTAGGGACTATTTCAGTCGAGCAGAATCAAAGGTGCAGACATCGCCAATATTTATTTTCGATTTATCGGCAAGTCCTGCATTTATTTCCAAAACATAGAGAGAATCTTCACTTGGTGTAATCATGTTTGGATATGAGTTGACCTGTACAGATTTTGCGATGTCAACAATCTTTCCATTTTCATCAAGCCATATAATGTCTATTGGGAATTTCATACCTTTCATCCAGAAGGAATATTTTTTTGGAGTATCAAAAGTAAAGATCATAGCCTCCTCATCTTTTATTTTAGAAAAGACACTTAAGCCCTTTTCTCTATCGGAGTCACTGTGTGTAATGTAGGTTGTAAACTGGCTCTTGCCACATTTAACCTTTACAGTCTTAAAGAATACAGAATCATCAACGTAGGCAATGTTATTATCTCCCAGATTCAGCTTGCTCATTCCATATAATGCACCGTAGTAAGTGACATAGGAAATTATAGAGACAAAGACTATGAAACCACCAATGATAAGTCGGTTTTTTCTTGTGTCTTGTGGTTGTTCCAGTAGTATAAATGATCTCATTGTTTTGTTTTAAAAAAATACCCGCATGAAGCTATTTGGAATAAGCTTCATGCGGGTATTTTAAATTTACTTCCCTGCCGCCAAACTAGCCCCGTCCCTCTTAACCCCCTCCAGAAACTTAACAAGCTGATCTTCCGTCTTCTTAAACTTCTTATCAAGTAACTTTATCTTTCTAACCTTTAGGCCACAAACAAACAAAGTAATCACAGACCATGTAGTTCTAAATGGCATTCCCAAAAATCTGTAAAGCCATTTTGAACCATCGCAGGTGATATAAACATTTGCAGTTTTACCCTTAAGCAATCCAACAGGTCTTCCTTTAATATATCTGAAGGCAAAACCGGCTGATATGTTAATATCGATAAAATTTTTAAGAATAGCAGGCATTGCTCCCCACCAAAGCGGGTGAATAAAAACAATATTATCTGATTCTGTTATCTTAGCCTGATAAGAATCTCTGATAAGATCAACTCGCACATCTCTTATGTTTTCAAAACTAAAGAAATCTTGTCTTGGAGATTCCTTGTACAAATCCAATATTTCAACAGTAACACCCACGCTTTCTGCACCAGCTTTATATGCCTCAGCGATTCTATGTGTGAAACCCTTTGAGCTTGGGTGAGCGGTGATTATTAAGGTTTTCATATCGATTATATTTGCACGATTACCCGAATTTATAATTTATCCAATATTCATTTATTACCTGAATATAGATAAGTGTAGCTATACCTAGTTTGAAGATCTGTCTAGATTCTCTAGATCTGCTGAATCAACAAATACTACAGACTCGATAACTACAGGCTCTTCAACATTGTTCTTTGAACCTCTGTGACAGAATCCACAGAAACATGAACTATCGCAAGTTGAATTACATCCACATAGGTTTCCAAGAACAGTAAATCTGTACAACCAAGCTCCAATCAAAGCTCCAGCAATAGGACCAAGAATTGTTGCCCAATTTAATACACTTACACCAATTGCAATAGCTGGGTTAAGAATACCAACTCCTTGTGTAATAATGTTTGCAAATAATAGACCAAAGAATAGACCAAATCCTAGGATAAGTCCGTTATTACTCTTTGTAGTCTTACCATGAAGTGATGCAGCAAAAGCCATTGCAAAGACAGCTGATCCAATTACTTCTGCGAAAAACAATTTGCTAAGTGTAAGACTTTCTATTGACTTAATGTCCATGAAAGTAAAACCAATATTTTTAAGTATTATAAGACCAAGACCAGCACCGATTAATTGTGCACAAATGTAAAGAATAGCATCTTGCCACTTGATTTTCTTCATTGTTAAAGCAGCAATTGTAAATGCTGGGTTAGCATGAGCTCCACTGATATCTCCAAAAAGATACACAACAAAAGCATACGCAAGACCTACGAATATTATTGCTGATAATCCCGCACCTGATAAAGCCACAACCATTACCAATATTAAAGCGCCGATAATTTCGGCTACATATTTATTATATGAAATTTTATTTGTATTCATGCCAGGAATTATATCATATTGCAAAGATGACACAAATGCTTAAAAAGACTATAATATGCAAACATGAGTAAGAAACTGATTACATCAAGCCTGTTATTTTTATTATCGATAATTATTGCTATTCTATCTATTTCTCTAGATAGAATAGATAAGTCTAAGGTTGGAGGGGGGTATGAAAATGGTTTTCAAATTGATAAGGTAATAAATAAATAAAATGACAGACCATAAAACAAACCCATTTAAAATTGCAATACTAGGAATTGGAACTATTTCAGTACTTAGTCATAAAGTAGCACTGGCCGTATGTCCACTTTGTACAATTGCCGTTGCATCAGGCGTTGGTTTCTCTAGATGGCTTGGAATAGATGATACGGTAACTGGATTATGGATTGGAGCCTTAACTCTATCTATGTCATTCTGGAACATCAATTGGTTTGATAAAAAGAAAATTCATTTTAAATTCAGAAATGAAATTACAATTCTTGCCTATTATCTTCTAATCATATTTCCACTTTGGGGCATGGGAATAATTGGAAATAAGCTTGGCGCCCTTAAAACATTTGGCGTAGATTCCGCATTTTCAGTAGATAAATTAACGCTTGGAATACTAGTTGGAACATTTGCGTTCTGGACAAGTGTAGAATGGTATGCGCATATTAAGGCTAAGAATAAAGGGCGCGCGCATTTCCCTTTTGAAAAAGTAGTTATGCCAAACGCCTTACTAGTAATTCTAAGTCTTGTCTTCTTTTTCTTAACAAAATAATCGATTTAGCAAAATCGCCCACTGGGTGGTAATATATACATATATGAATGAAACAACACACACAAGCAACGACACAACAACAGCTGTAAAAACTGGGGGCTTTGATGTAAAGAAATTAGAAGAGTTTATCGATAAAGTAGATTCAATGAAGAAGCAAGATAAAATGGATCTTTCATCGGACCAAGATTTATCTATCGCTATCATGAACCTTGTTAGTATTGAGGAGCACTTCTTCTTCACTGGTGCAAAAACTGGCAAGAATGAATATTATGATTTAATTGATACCGTAAGAGAAATGCGCAAGGAGCTTCTTAAAAGAATTATCAAAGATTACGAGGGTGAAGTATGGTGTATTTCAAAACACTTAATGGCAGCAAGTTACAGACTTATGGAAGTTGGAACAAAACAATTGAGCCAAGGACATAAAGAAGATGCATATAATATGTTCAATAAATCATATGAGCTTTATTCCCTATTCTGGGGTTTGAATATGAAAATGATTTCAACAGCTGACATAAAGAAAATCGATGAGGGTCAAATCACCAAAGATGATAAGAACGAAAAGAAAGAAGGCCTAACTGCGAAGCTTGGCGATTTGGTTAGAAGAGCGATTAATTGTTGTATCGAGTAGGTCTAGTGAGATACCGGAATTAGGAATCAGGAGAATTAGAAAAGGCAAAACAAAAAACGTCATGAAAAATGACGTTTTTGTTTTATATTAAGCGATTATAATATCGGCCGATACTGAAATACTAGAAAACTTCTTCTGCTTCTTTCTTTGTATTTTCTTTATTCTCTGGAGATGCTTCTTCTTCCATTATATCCATGTCTTCTGAATCTTTATCTCTAAGAGCACAGATTACTTTTCCTTCAGATTTGCATGTATCACATTCTCCGCAATGGCAATGTCTACCGCAACATTGATGTCCTCCAAATCTTTTACAAAGTGGAATCTTTACTACAAATATTAAATAAATAAGTTCAAGAATTCCCATTGTGTTTACAACAAGAAGTGCGATAAACCACCACTTCTCATTTCTCTTAGCTGCATTCCACAGTGCGTAGCCTTTAAGAACGAGTGAAATTAAAAACCAAACTGCGACAATAAGACCTAAAATTGATAATCCCCAGAACACAGCTGGACTATATGGAAATGCACCATATCCATAGTTACCCATGTGACGTCCTGTTTCGTATATATTGTTGTACATCATAACGGGTTAATTATAGCACGATTTGAATGAAGTCAACGGCGGAGGGACAGATTTTCGAGTATTATCTATACTTATTTGGGTGACTAATAATATTACTTTACGATACGTTTATTCAGATTACTTAGTACAATACAATTGCTATTTTATGAGAATATGATAGTATTATGACTGGAATATGCGTTTAAAGTGCATTCCAGTCACAATATGGACAAAAAACCTACAAAAGGTGGATATTTAGAGACTTTATTGAGGTCAGATAAGACGATCTTTTCTATAAAGGACGCGGCTTTGATGTGGGGCGAAGAAAATGAATCAATAATCAGCAACAGATTAAATAAATACACAAAGATTGGAAAGTTAGTTAAAGTACGTCGAGGTTTATATGCTAAAGATAAAAACTATGATTCTTTTGAATTAGCAACCAGAATCAATACCCCATCCTACATCAGCTTTGAAACTGTTTTAACAAGAGAGGGTGTCAATTTTCAATACTACGGAAATATTTTTGTTGCTACATATATAAATCGTGAAATTAGTATTGGAGAGCAAAAAATCACTTTTATAAGAATGAAAGACTATGTCTTGAGTAATACAACAGGAATTGAGCATAAAGGAGGATATGCAATGGCAACACGGGAGCGAGCATTTTTGGATCGTATATATATTAGTAAGGATTATCACTTTGATAATTTATCAAACTTAAATTGGGATAAGGTTTTTGAAATTTTACCAATTTATCATAATAAAAGGTTAGAAAAGAAAGTTGCGGAATACTTCAAGAATTATCAAAATAGTCGATTGAATAAATAGAATAATCAGATTAACAAATAGTATATAGTATAATTTACACTAAACGTATGACATTAGACTACCTAAAACATAAAAATATATTACTACAGATTCTGAAGGATATTTATTCTGATACTTCTATAGCCCCCTATTTAGGGTTCAAGGGTGGTACTGCTGCTATGATGTTTTATGATCTTCCTAGAGACTCTGTTGATTTAGATCTTGATCTATTAGATAAATCAAAAGAAAATGAGGTTTTTGAAAAAATAAATAAAATTGCAAGCAATTATGGGGTTATTACGGATTCTTACATACAAAAGGCAAATTTAAAAAATGTTATCTCCTATGACAAAAAATCTCAAAATATTAAGATCGAGGTAAACAGGAGACAATTCGGATCTAAATATGAAATGAAAACCTTACTTGGTATTTCCATGCTTGTAATGGTACAAGAAGACATGTTTGCACATAAATTAATGGCGATGATTGAGAGAATTGGGAAAACAAGTAGAGATATTTTTGATGTTCGATACTTTGCTAAAAATAATTGGCCTATAAATAAAAAAATTGTAGTTGAGAGGTCTGGTTTAACCTATAAGCAAGCATTAGAAAAGTGTATTGGTATGCTGGAATCAATGGATAATAAGCATATATTGGATGGTCTAGGTGAACTACTGTCCGACCCACAGAAAAATTCAGTACGCGCTAAATTAAAGAGCGATACAATCTTTTTATTGAAAATAATGCACAATAATGAGAAATAAAATATTAACATATGAAAATAAATATATCCAAAAAACAATACGAGATAATCATAAAAGCTTTAGAAACAAGCTCATTTATATTTGGCCCCATGTCTGATTTTGTCGATGAAAAATACAAGAAAGACGTTGATGATATTGATAAAATGGAGGAATACCTTTTGCAATTTGCAAAAGAATTTGATTTTGAAAAGAATCTGTGTGAATCAGATCCAGGATCTTTACATTTAAATGAAGATTATTATGATAAAATCCTTGATGATCTAAACTTATACGATGACCAACAGCTGTTTGAAGGCCTTACGCATGAGTTAGGTAAACGAGATTTCTATAATAACTATTCGAAGGAGGAAGTGTTAGAACTTCTGGAAAAGAACGGTGATTATCTTGGTGCTCCAATTTATGAATTTGAAAAGAAATATGTAGATGAGATCAATGAAAATGGCTATAGTAGATTTTTTATAGATAAATCGTTCCCATCGTCAAAAGAGAATGACGAAAAGATACTGAATGCAAAGTAATCATATTAGGTCTTATTTTATATAAAACTACATTTTTTCTTTCGTTTTTCTTTAGGAAATCTTTATAGAAAACTCATGTCTATTGATTATGATGATTAACGGGATACTGTCGAGTATCCCCAATGTTTCGTATTCTTTGTATTCTAGTTCATAGGTTCAAATATTGGGTTGTACAACCTACTTGTCATGAGGTAATTGTACAATCTAAGAATTTGGATCCATAAGTAAATACATTCACAGATAATATCTGACGCATTGATTATAATCGATAATAAAGTAATATATGAATACTGCCAAAGTCAGACAAGAAGATATATTGTATCCTTGGAATTAAGTTTATAGACCATGTTAAATCTGAATAATATATCTCAAAAAATTAGAAGTTTTTATAATTCTATAAAAAATACATTATTCCTTGATAGCACAATCTGTGAAGATTTAAAAAGAAAAAAGTTTATACTAAATATTTTATGTTTAGTAATGATAACTTTTTTCTTTTTATTATTATTCTTATCCTTATACTCTCAATATAGAAAATCTTCATTATATACAGGTGTATCTATAATTACACTGGCACTCTTCATAATAATCACGTCTGTCGCTTTTTGGTTATCTAAGAAGAATTTTATTTTAGTTAGTAGCTCCATAATATTAGCACTTATATACTCCTGTATATTTTATGGATCCTCACAATGGGGTGCTGATTTACCAACTGTGTTAATAGCGTTATTTATCACAGTTTTGATATCAGGAATATTAATAAATTCCAAGGCGGGATTAATATCAGCAATACTACTATCGGCGCACTTATGGGTATTCAACTACATAGAGTCAAATCAACTACTAGAAATAGACTACAGCTGGAAAGATAGTTTTTTTAATGAAATTGATGTTATTGAATATTCCCTATTGTTGATATTTGCAGCATTTTTTTCATGGTTGAGCAATAGCCAGCTTGAAAAAGCTTTAAACAGATCAAGAAAAGCGGAAGCAAAATTACAATTTGAAAAAGATAATTTAGAATTAAAAGTAAAAGAGAGGACAGAAGAAATTAAGGCTCTTCAAATAGATAAGATAAATTCTATGTATAGAATGGTAGAATTTGGAAGAATATCTTCTGGGTTATTTCATGACATCATGAGCCCACTAACTGGAATAGCTCTAAATCTACAAATGCACAATATGGAGGAGGCAAAGGAAACGGTGAACTTTTTAATACCATCGATTAAAAAGATGGAGACACTAATGGAGCAGTCCAGAAAACATATTAAACTCGATAGTGTTTATACAACGTTCAGTATTACCGAAGAAATGCGCTCTGTGGTGGCAATATTGAAATCGAAGGGAATGAAAAATAACGTAAAAATTATATTATCAAAAGGAAATTTTGATTTAAAAATATATGGATCACAGACTCTCTTCTCCCACATAATAATGAATCTGGTTTCAAATGGAATAGACTCTCATGTTTTATATAATAATGAAACAACCCCTATTCGGGTAAATGAAAACAAAAAAGTAGTGATTCTAATTAAACTGCAGTCTGATAATATTTATATTAGAGTAATTGATAATGGTCAAGGTATTAAAAAAGACATATTGGATAAAATATTTGAACCATTTTATACTACAAAACAAGAACATGGTTGTGGAATAGGACTGTCTGCAACAAAACACATTCTAGAAAAATATTTCAAAGGTAAAATTAGTGTTAAAAGTAAATTACAAAAAGGCTCAATATTTACGGTCGTCATACCAGTGTAATAGTAAAAATACAAAACAAAGAGAACTTCTACAGATAAAGGCAACTACCGCCTGCCACGTCCCCGACCTAAACCTCTGGCTTGCTAAAGATCTAGATATATTTAAACAATATCTGGCGTCTCTTGAAATTCCAAAAGGACAGAACAAGAAGCTTGTTAAATTATATACCCTTGGTCTAATCTCCTACAATGCAATAGACTCCATTGCAGATGAAGAAAGTGATGCAAAAGATTTAAATATTTTTCTTTCAATGTTACTTGAGTATAAAATTATTTTTGATGAACTGAGTAAGCAATCCAAGGAATCTGTATTCTTAGAAAAACTTAATAATTCCGTAAACAGGCAGTATTTACAATGTGCAAATGACCCGCAATCAATTTCATATAATAAGATACAAGGCATTAGATCTATTCCCTACATTATACCTTTTGTTCTAGCCCGCGCTCTATCTTCGGCTGTATCTAATCAGAAAAGTCATACCAGAGACATTATAAAATGTTGTTTCTGTTTTTGTTCAATAAGACAAACTTCAGATGATCTTAAGGACCTATCGGAGGACATAAAAAATAATAGAACAACCCTCCCTACCATTCTATATTCTTGGCAAGGCAAACCCTTGGAGCTCAGTGATATTGTGAAATTAAAAATTGCAGAAAAGTCTCTTTTGTATTGCAAAGAAAAGTTAATCGAAATTGACGCGGTGCTAAGTAAGTATAAAAATACTCAAACAGATAATGAAGCTATAAAAATAGAAACTCTAGATGGTGATAGTTCTATAATTTTAATTGTAAAACATTGGCACAACATTTCCTACAAAATTATTCTTGGTATGGAAAAATATTGTGAGATTCTTTCAGAATAGTTTCAGCCATTCCTCGAACTATCATATTTTAAATAGTAAAAAAACCGCAGGCGAACCGCGCTCCTTAAAGTGACAACTAATGTCTACTTATTAGGAGCTCGATTCAACCATACGGTCTGCTGGAAATAAACCAGCGAGTATCAGTCTGATTTGATTCCAAATTTCTTCTTAACCTCCATCTTCTGCTTCTCCTGATTAAAAAAGATTTTTTCAGAAGGCAGTCCTACAAATACCCCAATGAAAGATAGAATTACCAACTCACACACAATCTTCATTGTACCTAGTCCCACAAAATGTCCCGTGTAGTAGACAGCTATCGCTGAAATAAGAAACACCGTGTAAATCATAGCAAGAGCAAGGCGATTGGGTTCAATTTTGTGTTTGTAGTACCCAAAGGCGGCAAGGCAAGAAAATGCCAATACAAATGCCGATGAACAAAACAACACAATCCATCTACACACCAAAGCAAACATATCCATGATATTCATTTGTTTTATTTCTAGAGTTAAATTTAGTCAGATTCACAATTGCGTACGCATGCGCTTACCTACAGTGTAATCATAGAATCACTTTTTGGACTTATCATCATACTCTTTAGCAGAAGAATTGCTCCAACTACTTGCGCCACATGCAACAAGTACCCCAAGGATACAGACGATTCCAAAAATGACCGAAGTTAATGTTGAATCAATGAGCATTGCATGAGCGCTGGTATGAAACGAAAACCCCACTCCGGTAACAAAACCGAGGGACAAAAGACCAACCGCATATCCAACTTTTTTTGAATTACTTCGATCGAGAATGGACATACCGACCATGGCGCTGCAAAAAAATGCCACTACAAGATAGCACCCCATCAATACATACAGACCTACCTTACACAATGCTTGAATTTCCATTTTGTTTGTTCTATTTTTGAATTCAGTTAGATTCACAATCACACACGCTAGCGTTTGTGCTAGCAGGATGATTCTGAGATCACTTCTGAATTCAATTTATAGACGACCTATGGCTTTACCATGTGATTTTACAAAACAAAGTCTGAGTGACAAAGAGCTTTATATTTACGAGTAAAATACCACAAAAAAATGTGGTTGTAAAGCAAGCGATAAACGGCCCGGTGACTGGTCAGCTAATATATACCTAGATCAAATATATCTCCTGCCCCCATTCCCCATTTCCAAGAAACTCGGCCTCGCCTTTCAATATCTTCTCAAATGGTATACAACCAAAGCACCCCGCTTCTCCTCTTGGGCAAACAAAAGCTTTGTCTGGTCCTTCCCTTTGAGCAAGCGCACGAGCATCAGCAACTGCCTTTGCAACTTTATAAACTCTATCGTATGACTCCGTTAGATTAGGTAAAGCAATTTCCTTTGGCTCATTATCAGAATCCAAATACCAATAAGATGCACCTGTTACTTTACGCTTTTGTAATTTATTCAATAGTAATTGATAAATTGGAAGTTGAAGAGAATCACTATTTTCTTCATGCTTACCTGTTTTAAAATCGAGAATATGAATACTATCATCTTCTGGTTTATAGCCCAGCCAGTCAATCTTTCCACATAAAATTATATTATCAGCCTCAGATAGGAAAAAGTTTGGAAGCATTCCACCAGCTGAATCTTTTAGCTTAACAATCTTTTCTTTCAGTGGACCCGGGTTCTCCATTACCCTTCTAATCATCGCTTCTCCTCGAGCTTTGGCCACTACTTCTTCCTCCTCTGTTTTGAATCCTCCTTTTTTTCCTTTGAATTTTTCCCAAACTTTATCAAATCTTACAAGTAACTCTTCTGGATTTTCAAATCTTTTTTCCGATGGATATTCAGCCAACCCCTCAACTACCTCATGAACCGCAGAGCCAAGTGATAACGCAGGATTAACAAGATTTATCTTCTTCCCCGTTTTTGGATTCTTATAAACATTGTGCAAATAATAAAGACGAGGACATTTTATAAAGTCCCCCATAGACGAGTGCGAAACCCAAACTGCAGAATATTTGTCGGCCATATTATTTTCTTTTTATTACTTTAGATTATTTCTTTTCAGTCATGTCCCCAGGTGACGTTGCTGTACCTGCTAATATTCCTCCATCAATTACAACTTCTTCTCCTGTCATAAACGATGATTCATCTGATGCCAAAAACAATGCAACATTTGCTACATCCTCAGGTGTTCCCATTCTACCAAGTGGAATATCGTGACAAAGTTTCTTCATGTTTGCATCTTTTTCAGGCCCAGCTCCTAACATTATATCCCACATATGAGTTAGAATTGCTGCAGGGTGAATTGAATTACATCTAATGTTATAACATTCTCCAGCACAATATAATGCAACGGACTTTGTATGATTTCTAACTGACGCCTTGCTTGATGCATATGCAGCTGTTGTTGGTACTCCAACAATTCCTGAACGTGAAGACATGTTTACTATATTTCCTCCTAATGGTTTTCCAACGGCATTTACGCCATTTTGCTTCATGTATTTTATTGCATATTTGCAACCCAGGAATACTGAATCACTATTTATTTGATGAACCATTCTCCAACTTTCAAGTGATGCGTTCTCAGGATCCTGTGGTCCCCAAGCTGGATTTTCTAATCCTAAAATTCCAGCATTGTTTATTAAAATATTTAGACTTTTAAATTTATCAAAAACTGCCTGCAGTGACTTCTGCCATTCAACTTCATTTGTAACATCCAAATGCATGTATGAGCATTTCTCTCCCAATTCTTTGGCTGTTGCCTCACCTCGCTCATCGTTAACATCAGAGATAACAACGGTTGCCCCTTCTGAAATAAACTTCTCTGCAATTGCCTTTCCAATTCCACCTGCTGCACCAGTTATGAATGCAACTTTATTTTGTAATCTTGTCATATGACTTACATTCTATCATAAAAGGTGCAGGTTTTTAAATTAGTTATTACCACAGCCTCTCTCAGCTTTATTCACCCAAAATTTTATCGATACTTTCAACCAACTTCTTCCTAACCTCATCCTTTGATGGATTTGCATCTATAACCATACTTGGTACTTTCTTAATAAAACTCATATAAGCTTCACGCACCTTATTATGAAAATCTGTTTTTCTATTATCAAAATGATTATTCTCGTCTATTCCTTGGAAGCTTTTTCTTCTTAATCCTTCTTCTGCGGTTACATCCAAATACATATAAATATCTGGCTTTATATCTCCTAAATAGAAATCTCTTATTTTCCAAAATAGATCTTCCAATTCTTCTCCATCTTGTCCATAGATTTGATATGCATAAGTTGACGAATCGAATCTATCAGAAATTACATTTATTCCACTTTCAAGGGCTGGAATAATTTTATTTTTTAAGTGATCTGCTCTTGCTGCCCATATTAATGCAAATTGTGTTTTTGCATCGGCCTGTCCTGCATGTTCGGACTTCAACATCAAATGTCTTATCTCTTCAGCAAAAGGAGTTCCCCCAGGTTCTCTTGTTACAATTACCTTATCTCCATAAATTTCTTTTATGCTTTTTAATTGCGAGCTTTTTCCAGCTCCTTCCCCACCTTCAATGACAATGAATTTTCCTCTTTTTTTAATCGATGTGTTTTCTCCCGATGTCATCATGTCATTTGGTATTGTCATATTATTTATTGTAGCATTTTTGGGGTCAGGCACCATGGTGCCTGACCCCAAAACTTATTTTCCTGTGGATCCAAGTCCTCCTTCCCTTCTTTCACTTTTTTCATTATTATCTAAATCGCTAACCTCTACGATTTCTGCCGTTACCTTCTGTTGAATAATCATCTGAGCTATTTTATGACCCTTTCCTACTGTATAACTCTCCTTACCTAGATTAATTATTCCAATCTTTATTTCTCCTCTATAACTTGAATCTAGGACTCCTCCTAGGGTTTTCAAACCATGATTATGCGATAATCCACTCTTGTCCCAAATCAATCCTACATAACCCTCTGGAACTTCCATTGCGATTCCAGTTGAAAACTGAACTATCTGGCCTACTTCAATTAACATTTCTTCAATAGCGAATAAATCCAAGCCGGCATCATCGTGATGGGCATAATTTGGTGTGATAGCATCTGGTGTAAGTTTTTTTATTTTTATTTGCATATTATTCTATGATTAGACATCAATTATTTTATATAATTTAACTATTCAAACTAGCGCCAATATTAGCTACGCAAAACCTTATCAATCTTCTTTGCGATGTTTACAAAATCTTTCTCAACCTTTCCCCTTGTTGTCTCAGCAGCAGACCCCAGCCTTATTCCCGATGGATCAAAAGCACTTCTTCCTTCCTTTGGAATGGTATTTTTATTTACGATAATTCCAGCCTTCTCCAGCTTATCACTTGTATCGGCCCCAGTAATTGCACCGGCACCAAGTTCATTTTTAATTCCCTGCATCCAAACATCGATCAAAACTAAATGACTATCAGTTCCACCAGAGATTACATGCCAGCCAAGTTTTTGTAGTTCATCCGCAAGCACTTTTGCATTCTTCTTAACTTGTAATGCATACTTTTTAAACTCTGGAGTCCCAGCTTCTTTCAATGCTACTGCAACAGCGGCAATTTGATTCATATGAGGACCACCCTGAAGACCTGGAAAAACGGCTTTGTCTATTAATTCTCCAAAAGTTTGATCTTTTCCTTTTACGATTTTTCCTCCTACCCCATTTTTATTTCCTCCAACGATAGTATCTTTTCCTTTCACGATTTTATCATTTCTTGAAAAGATCATTGCGCTTCTTGGACCGCGTAATGTTTTATGAACTGTAGTTGTAACAACGTCTGCATATTCAAAAGGCGATGGATATTGCTTGCCTGCAACAAGCCCTGCAAAGTGAGACATATCGCACATTAAAATTGTTTCAGATAGGCCTAGTTTTTTTCTAAGCTTCGATGATGCGTCAGTTATTTCTCTAAACTTTTTGAAATCTACAGTTCTTGGATACGCTGTAAATCCACAAACAATAATCTCCGGCATTTCTTGTGTTGCGATATTTTTTATTGCCTCATAATTTATTACTTCTGTTTCTTCATCAACTCCGTATGGAACTTGTTTCCAAAACTTTCCGGTTGCTGAAACTTTATGTCCATGAGTTAAGTGTCCGCCATGTGAAAGTGACATACCCATAATTTTTGCACCAGCAGGAACTAGCGCGAGATACACCGCCAAGTTTGCAGGAGAGCCTGACAATGGTTGAACATTAACACTCCATTCTTCTTTATTTAATCCAAAAAGTTTTAAAGCTCTCTCTTGCGCCAAAAGCTCAATTTTATCTACCACTTCATTTCCTCCGTAATATCTTTTTCCAGGATATCCCTCTGCATACTTATTTGTTAACTCTGATCCAAGTGCTTCCAGTACATCTTTGGAAACGATATTTTCTGAGGCAATTAAATTTATAACTTTTTTCTGTCTTATTTTTTCAGCCTGAATAAGCTTCTCGATTTGGATGTCTTTCATATTTCTAATTGTATCAAAATGTGGGGTCAGGCACCATGGTGCCTGACCCCACAAAAAGTAGTAAAGAAAACGGCCCCGCACGCTTCGCGTGCGGGGCCTATTATATTGTCACTTAGTTTTTAATCAACTGTGCAGTCTGTACCGCTCATCAGAACGTTGCAAAAGCAAGAGCTGGTGAGTCTGTTCCCCTCTTGCAATCAAGCGGGCAGATTCCCCAAGTCCACGATCCATCGCCTTCACGGAAAAGGCTGAATGCACATCTACGGCCATCATCAATGATAATTCTCCGAAGAAAATCCATCCAATTTAAACCGTATTTATCATGGAGATACCTGAGGGTTTTTTGACCCTCTTCAAGGAACAAACTCCATCCGAGATTTGGATCTGCAAACGCACGTCTCTCGGCTGTCAAAAGTGCCAATCGTTCTTCGCCAGTGATTTGAATTCTCGGGTTCGAACTCACCTGCTCTTCAGTCAAACCTGTTGCAAAAAGAAGATTGTGCTTCCTCTTAACCTTGATGGATGCGGCACGAATCATCATATCCGCAAAAGGAGTGACTCCATCGTCATCGGTCAATAAGTGCTTGGTCTCACAACAAGCAAAGAAGCATCCTTCGCAAGACTTGTGAGATAGATCAAACTCAACAAGTGGTATAAAGAAGTTTTCAGTGCTGATTGTCGCGATGTTGAAATGTAAATTTCCCAGTCTTTTCATTGTCGTTAGGGGTTGAGGGTTGTATCAAAAGAACTTCACTAAAAACATACCACACACTATAGTGCTGTCAATACCAATGCAGTCGCAAGAATAAATTCAATTATAAAAATAAGAAAGACCTTCGCGAGAAGGACTGTTGAAGGTCAATCTCACGGAGGTCTTTTGAAGAGCTTTAAAGCTCGGCCATCCTGCGCAACGTTAGCCTCTCAGCTTCGCTATCAAGAACTGCAACCTTGTACGATTCAGCAACTTGCTCTTTTGTGGTGCAAAAAGCTAGCCATCTCTCCATCACAAGTCGCTCCGTTACACTACCTGTACTGGTCCTCATGAATATCATCTCAAAATGATTGGATATTGTACAAAAGCGAATTATACTATCCACGTTAAGACATCTGATATCTGTAGGACAAGAAAGAATATAATCATACACTTCAAAGGCTTGCTCGAAAGTTGTACAGAGACTGATCCATTTTTCAACAACTAGTCGTTCAGCTTCACTACCATTCGCAGAACTATTGAATGCCTCCTTGGCCTGTTTAATTGTACGTGGTTCGACCAGTACCTTATCCATTAAAGCTTGTTCAACTCGGTTATCTGAAATACCAAGAAACTTTGCAATATCATTCGCTGTCATTTGATTTAGGAGTAATTGGTTTGTGTTCTGTTTTAGGGCTTATCTTAGTCCGAGAAAACTATATCCCTACATACCACCACTGTCAAGATTACCCCACCCTCAAAAAAACATATAATTTGAGTATGAAACAATACCATGAACTGCTATCGAGAATTATGGAAACTGGTGAGGACACAACAGACAGAACGGGTACGGGTACTCGCGCAATATTTGGACATCAAATGAGATTCAATTTGGAAGATGGTTTTCCATTACTAACAACAAAAAAAGTTCCATTCAAATTAATCCTAAGTGAATTACTTTGGTTTATAAAAGGTGATACAAAATTAAAAACATTACTTGAAAACAATAATCACATCTGGGATGAATGGCCATTCAAATGGTATTTAAAAGCAGAAGGTCTACCAGTTCCACCAACAGGAAGTGAAGAATGGAAATCAGGTCTAAAAGAATTCACAGAGAAAATAATGACGGATGAGGAATTCAATAAAAAGTATGGAGACCTTGGACCGGTTTATGGATATCAATGGAGATCATGGCCTGATCACAAAAGAGATGAAAATGGAAACATGGTTCACATAGATCAACTCGCAAAATTAATTGAGCAAATAAAATCAGCACCAGACTCAAGAAGACTTATTGTTTCTGCCTGGAACCCAGCTGACATTGATGAAATGGCAAAAGCTGGTCTTCCGCCTTGTCACTGTCTATTTCAATTTAAAGTATTAAATGGAAAGATGTCACTTCAACTATATCAAAGAAGTTGCGATACTTTTCTCGGAGTACCATTCAACATCGCAAGCTATTCCCTATTACTTATGATGGTTGCACAAGCAACAGGATATAAGGCTCATGAATTTATTTGGACAGGTGGAGATACGCATATTTATTCAAATCACTTTGATCAAGTTAAGGAGCAATTATCAAGAGATTTCAAAACACTACCAACAGTGAAAATAAACCCAGAGGTTAAAGATTTATTTTCTTTTACGATGGAAGACTTTGAGTTAGTTGGATATGAACCTCACGATGCTATCAAAGCACCGATTGCTGTATAGTAAAGCCTGTGTCATCAGACAAAAAAATAACCTCCATTCTTAAATATTGGAGGTTATTTTTTTCCCTATCATTTTTATCTACTCAATAGTTATATGTTGCGCAGCACTTTCAGCTTTTATCTCCTCAAAGACTTTTTCTATCTTAGCGTACAGAACTGGAAAAGTATCTTCCGTGTTATCTATTTTAAATTTTGCTTCAGACATAACTTCTGGAATTTGTGTTTCAGTTTCCAACTTATGATCAGCCATAAAATGCTCAAATGTTTTTTCAGCATCGCCCTTGTTTTCATTTCTTAGAACCATTCTTTTAAATCTAACTTCTGGATCCGCGTCAATTGAAATCAAAAAGAAATTAGGAAGTCCCATCAAATTAACAATGTCAGAATTTCTTCTAACGCCATCAATAACAACAATAGGAGCATCGTGCTCAAGTGAGTCTTTTGCAATTACTCTGGCAAGCAAATCTTCTCCAAATAGAATTCTGAGCGATGTAGACATGTTAACCATATTTTCCCTACTCTTTTCTACACCCAATCTATCTAGAACATCTCTAATAATCGTAGAGAATTTACAGCTCTTTGCATTATGCTTTTCCTCTAGGTATTTTTTTACCACATCCTTTCCACTAGCCATTGGACCAACAAGTCCTATTATAATTTTTGACATTTTTTTATTTTGTATCAGCGTACGCCTCAACTACATCATTTAATAAATCGTACTTAACTCCCGCCTCTTCAAATATTTCTCTACTTCTTCCTCCTGCGTGATAATCATTCAACGCTACCACTCTTTTTATTCCCGCATTTATAATCATCTTGGCACATGTATAGCATGGAGACATTTTACAATACAAAGTAGCACCCTCTGTTGCAGCACCAACTCTGGCTGCCTGAACAATAGCATTTTCTTCAGCATGTGAGGTTCTAATGCAATGACGAGATTCCGTGCCATCTTCCTTTTTAACCGTATGCATTTCATGACCTACTTCATCACAATGCTTACATCCAGCGGGTGATCCAACATAACCGCTAGAAATAAGTCTTTTATCTTTGACGATTACGCAACCAGAACGCCCTCTATCACAAGTTCCTCTGTTACCAACAGCTTTCATTATTTCTACAAAGTAATCATCCCAAGAAGGGCGCCCTACTGGAGCCACTGTATCTTCCACATCAGAGATTGTTGATTTTGTCATGGTTCAATTATACTTAAATATGATATCATTTCAACATGATTAAAACCTTTATTATAGTAGCAGAAACACTTGATGGCTTCATTGCCAAAAATAGTACTCATGCCGCTGATTGGACAAGTAAGGAAGACAAAAGAAGATTTGTTGAAATAACCAAGCGAGCAAAGGTTATGGTTATGGGCCTAAACACATATCAAACATTTCCATCCCCGCTTAAGGACCGACTACACATTGTTTACTCTCCTGATGACAATGCTTCAAAAAATAACATAGAGGGTGTTGTTGAATATACAAAAGAATCTCCAGCTGATTTGATAAAAAGTCTTGAAACACGAGGTTTTACTGAAGTTGCAATTTGTGGAGGAAGCACAATCTATACAATGTTTATTAAATCCGGATTAGTTGATACAATATATTTAACAATTGAACCAGTTTTATTTGGAACAGGAATGAATATATTTAAAGAATCACTAGATATTAAATTAGAATTAGTGAACTTAGAAAAAACAGATAGTGGGACAATTTTATCAGAATACAAAGTTATTAATAATTAATTCAAAACAATGAACAAAACAAAATTCTTTAGATTATTTGGAAGGACAGAAGATTTCACTATTGGATACTTAGCAAAGCACCCATTCTGGTATTCTTTCTTTGGAGGTGTTGCTGTTGTTCTATTTTGGAGAGGTGTTTGGGAAACTGCGGACATGTTAGCCACAAGAACTGATGCCTTGCGATGGTTCTTCTACGGACCTAATCAAGTTATTGTTTCAACTGTTGCCCTTATACTTATGGGTCTTATGGTTTCTATCTTTGTTGGAGATAGAATTATTATTTCAGGACTTAGACATGAGAAGAAGGTTGAGGACAGAACGGAAGAAATTGTATCTGAGGAAATTATAACACTGAAGCATATAAGAGATGAGATTAGGGCTCTGAAATCAGAAATCGCAAACAAATAAGTAGGTTTCTATCTTCTTATATTTTGGTGTATACTAGCCACATCATGGCTACAATCAATAAAAAAGACTCTAATAATAGGGCGTTCTTGTTATTTTTGGGTGACCTAGCAACGCTTTTCATATCACTGGCATTATCTTTGATTCTAAGATATCAAGGCCTGCCTTCAACTGAACTGTTCCTGTCTCACCTTATACCATTCTCCATCATATTTGCCGCATCGATTTTTATATATTATGTAGCCGGCTTATATGAAAAAAATACTCTCTTGTTCAAACAAAGAGTTCCTCAAACTTTAATTAATGTACAAATTGTTAACGCCGTACTTGCGGTTGCTCTCTTTTACTTCATCCCCTATTTTGCGATTACACCAAAGTTCTTTCTATTAATTTATCTAGTCATTGCACTTGTATTAACAACAATGTGGAGAATGAGTGCTTTATCTCTATTTGAGACAAAGAAGCATGAAGACGCACAATTATTAACAACAAGAGATGGTAAAGATATTGAGGAACTATTGCTTGAGATAAATCAAAACACAAGATATGGAATACATTTATTGAAGAGTCACGTTAGAGACCCTCGTATAATTGTAGTGGATTTTGGTGATACTTCAGTTCACCCCCTTACATCGTCATTATACAAATTAATTTTTTCAGGTGTTCAATTCATTGATATAAGAGAATTATACGAAAATGTTTTCGATAGAATTCCAATGTCTCTTGTTGATGATTCATGGTGTCTTGAACACATCTCTTCAGTACCAAAACATATCTTTGATATTTCAAAAAGAATTCAAGATATTATAGTTTCACTCTTCTTTGGTGTAGCATCCCTTGTTTTCTACCCATTCGTTTGGATTGCAATTAAATTGGATGATGGAGGTGTAATATTCAGTTATCAAACTAGAGTTGGGCAACAGGGCAAGCTGATTAAGGTTGCAAAGTTCAGAACAATGAGCGTTGCAAATGATGAAGGCCAATGGGCGGAAGGCGAAGAAAAACCAAAGAATAAAATTACTAGAGTTGGAGCATTTCTAAGAAAGAGTAGAATCGATGAGCTTCCTCAACTTTGGAATGTTCTTAAAGGTGAAATATCTTTAATTGGACCGAGACCAGAATTTCCTGATGCTGTTTCAAAATACTCAGAAACTATTCCCTATTACAATCTAAGACATATTGTAAAACCTGGTCTTTCTGGATGGGCACAGATATATCATGAGAATCATCCGCATCACGGACTTGATCACATAGAGACTCAAAACAAGCTTTCATATGATTTGTATTACATCAAAAACAGATCCATACTTTTGGATATAAAAATTGCGTTAAGAACACTGAAGGTTTTGATTTCTTTTGCAGGGAAGTAATCAGGAGAACAGCATAATTCTGCAAAAAACTCCAACAAAACAGGCCCCGAGCTGGAAAGCTCGGGGCCTGTTTAATAATCGTATAATTAACTTAGACAATTCTCAAAAAATGGATCTTTCCTTTTTGCAAAACCACACCAACAGGTACTGTATAAGAAGCATCGCTCACAACCTCACCATCTATCTTAATTCCCCCTTGCTCTAGAACCCTTCTTGCTTCTCCCTTTGATGGCACAAGCCCAGCCTCAATCAAAACTGCCACTACGTTATAATCTGTAGGCTTAAAATCTGGCATTTCAGTTGGTATTTCTTTCTTTGTAAAAGTATTCACAAAGTATTCTACCGCCTCATTAGCCTCTTTTTCTCCATGGTACATTCTAACAATTTCATGTCCAAGCTTAACCTTTATGTCCCGTGGATTACCTTCACCTACCTCCAATTGATTTTTAATCTTTGCAATTTCATCTAATTCAAAATGGGTGCAATCGGTAAATAGTTGAACAATGTTTTCATCAGGTTGCATCATTATCTTACCAAACATATCAGCTGGCGTCGCATTCAAAAACACACCAGTTCCCAAACTCTTTGACATCATCTTTTCTTTTGTAATTGGATTCTCAAGAAGAGTTGTAATAAAGACAAATTTTTCCTTATTTTTATATCGCTTCAACAATGTTCTTCCGGTAAGTGCATTAAACTTCTGATCATTTCCACATATTTCAATATCAACATCCAAATGAACACTGTCATAACCTTGCATTAGAGGATAGAAAAACTCGTGCACATAAATTGGTTTATTTTCTGCAATTCTCTTTTCAAACATATCTCTCTCAAGCATTTGTTGAACAGTGAAATTTGAAGCAAGATCAATAACATCTTCAAAGTTCATCTTTGCAAGCCAATCATGATTGTAAACAATCTCAACAGGATTTTCCTTATTAGTAATATCAATAATTGGTGCCAATTGTTTTAACCATGACTTAGCATTTTCAATTACTTGCTCTCTTGTAAGTTGAACTCTTGCTGCAGTCTTGTCCGTCGGGTCACCAATTCTCGCTGTAAAATCACCAACAAGTATTATTGCCTTATGTCCCAATTGTCGATATTTCTCCAACACTATAAAGTTTGTTGCATGCCCCAAGTGAAGCGCTTGTCCTGTTGGATCAGCTCCTATATAAACCCTAAGTTGCTTTCCACTCATAAGACTTGCCTTAAGGTTGTCTTTTAAAGGTAATACCTCGACAACACTTCTTGATAGAAGATCGTCAATTTTATGCTCATCGGTAATGATTTTCATTATAGTAGGATTATACAGGGTTTGAATCTATTTTGAAAGCTCAAACATCAGCCTTAAAAGGAACCATTCTTTTCTTAGTTAAAACAAAAATCACCACACTACAGGTATGGTGATTTTTTGTTATATATACACTAGAAACTAGTTAGTTGGCTTTGATTCATCAACGTAACCACTCTCCGTAGTTCCACCATCAGGTTTTAAATTTAAGTTCTGAAGATATATTTCATATTCATCAGCTTGCTTGATCATGGTCTTCAGTGTATCCATTTGCTCGTCAGTTACTCCTCCTAATAGAATCTTCTTATCTAGGTCCACTAGTAAACCATCAACGTCCTGTAGTGTATAAGAAAACGGAATTTCCTTAGCTTCACCACTTACTCCTCCAGAAGCTGAGTATGCCTCACTAGCATCTTTAGAATCCTTTTCTTCACCATCTACATGACTTCTTTCTAATCCAGTATGAATAGCTCCAATTGCAAGTGCTCCTGCGCCTAAAATACTTAACATCTTTCTCCATTTTGCTATCTCTACTAAAACAGTCTTATCCTTTCCTTCTTTTATTTCCAATCTTATTGGTTCCGCAAATTTTTCCATAGACATAATTTTATTTGTTATCCTACATTTTATAAAAAATATAAGTATTAATTAATTGGTAATATCATCGGCAACTATATAACAGTATTATTTAATATATTAATACCTACCTAAATTGAACAGGTACACTAATTCTATTGCTTTAATTGACTTGTGGCAAGCAAGTCTATGTCCTATGTACATATTAAATAACTGTGGTACATTTTATATCAGAACGCCCAATTCAGGGCGAACTTACAGACCTCAAAACCTGTATTGCACAAAAAACTCCACTATGGCACGCCGGGTGGAACAACACATAAAGTAACATGAAACTAGATAGAGAGACTGCAAAAATACTTATTCAAGGACTGCTCACGCAAGAAGAGTGGCTCCGGGTGATCCAATCCCGAATCGACATGATCAAGCCCTATATGTACGAACTTACATTTAACCCGCTAGGAGAACTTGCTTTACTGTATGATGACTTTGGTCGTCATACACTCAAGGATCTTGTTAAGGGAGCTGAATATCTTCCTTTCCTTGATAATCGAGGTATTCTTCCTCTGGGTGATGACAATGTTTCTGATAACACCTTTCACTTTAATGATGACCCCGCCATGGAAGGTCGTCCAGATGGAGTAACTCAAAAACTCTGGATGTTGGATCGGAGTTGTAATTGGTACGCCGTTCAGGTTCGCAGTAATATTACCTACGAAAACCATGGACAACATACCAACCTTCGACGCTGTACCCCTATGGAAGTGTTGTGTGCACCAACAGCACTCGATGATTCCTTCTGGGAGTTCACCAACCGTACGCCTAACCAAATTTGGCAACGGCTAGGTGATGCAATCAAAGAGCATGTGAAAAAGCGCCGAGAACTTTTGAATGTTTTTATTGACCTCGAGAGAACCGTTAACTTTGAAGAAAATCTTCTCAACTTGGACCGCTAAAAAAAACACTCGACACCAAGACACCCCTCCTTCAGCACCCGTTGGAGGAGGTTTTATTTTGTCAGCTTTTTATTTTCTGGTGTCTTCAAATAATTCTTACTTGAAACAACTTTCCTACCAAGCTCCTTTTCAGTTAACTTTCTTGCCTGACCAGCGACTCCACCACCCCTTTTTGCAACCTTTTTGTTTTTTTCAAAAGTTTCAGGTTTTTCATTCTCCGATATTTCAGTAGTAACTTTCTCACCAAGCATTGTAAAAATTAATTCCAAATCTGTCATGTGATCCCTTAAGTTTTCTTTCTTCAAACTTTTTAATTCCTTATGCTCACTTGGTGTTAAATCAAAAGTTGCCTTAGAAATTTCTGATGTCAAAATAGCAAAATCTCTTTCTGCAAATATTCCACGCTCGCGCCATTCATCGGTCAAATTTTGACGAATTGCAATTCCGCGCAGCCTCTTATCTATCCACCCTTTTGAATATCCTTTTTTCTCATAAAGATCCTTCATTCTCTGTTGCGCTAATTCTGGATTTTCTATTTCTTGAACACGTTCATATCCCACCTTTGCAAGCCATCTTTTGAAAGGCTCGGCTTTTGGCGATGGAATAGACTGTACTATACGAAAGACGCCTTCCGTATTAGCGCAGTCTGTTTCATATTTTTTGCCATCTGAAGCCTCTAATTTCAGTTGTTTACAAATTGTAAACAACTGAACTTTTTCATCATCCTTAAGACGATTTTTCATTACACCCCAATAAACACGGGAATTTGTGGCACCAGTTAGAACCTCAACAATATCTGTAATAGAAAACCACCACTCATCATTGTGAATAATTTTTCTAACCTTCTTTCCCTCAAATATAGCTATTTTGTCTTTTTGCATATTTTTTTATATTAAAATACTTCTAACAATAAACGATTTTTATAAATGTTTTTTAATTTAATAACCCGTCCTTAATAATTTGATTCTTTGTAGTTCACCAACCCCCTTCAATTAATGTTTAATCGATGATACTGCCCACGGCAGAGGTTTGTTTTTTGTATTATAAGTATATCAGGTTTAAAAAATTTGCAAATCAAGAATTCATTCGACTTAATTAGCCTCCATCTCCATCTGCTTTTTAAATTCCATAGCTCTTTCCAACATCCTGTTAGATATTTCATCCCACTGATAATCATCTAATTTAATAAACTCATACGGGTCCATTAGCTTTATCTCTGTGATCTCCCCAGCTGGGTCTTCTATAAAATCCCCTACAGGTTCTACCAAGCAAACCACCCTGGCTTGAAATGCTGATTCCCCTGATAAACTAATGGTCTCATGCATTCCCACAAATTTCATTTTCAGAATCTTCATATTTGTTTCTTCCATCACTTCTCTAACTGCACCATCTCTCACACTCTCTTCATTTTCTATACTACCTCCAGGAATTCCCCAGTATCCTGCAGCTTCATGTACAACCACCAACAAATCTTTAATAAAACAATAGGCTCTTACGCTTTCCATTTTCTTTCCGATAAAAGCATTATCCTCATCAACATCATTATAAGTGATCTCAAATTTTTGACCCGATGGTGATATTATATTTTTTTTGATTTCCATTTTTAAATAATAATTTTATTTCAATGTTTGACGCTTTTTTAATCTATGTATATTCGGCGGAGAGGGGGATTCGAAGCTTACAGCTTCTGTACAGTCTTCGTATCGTGCTCGCTACGCTCCGCGCGATAAACTCAGACTTTTCTCATCCCCCACGCGATGCATTAAAATGCATCGCTTCTCTCCTTCATTCGCTCACTTCGTTCAATCATTGCGGAGAGAGGGGGATTCGAACCCCCGGCAGGTTTTCACCCACGCCACCTTTCCAAGGTGGTACTTTAAACCGCTCAGCCATCTCTCCTTTTGTATTAACACTCTAACATAATCTAGGAACTTTTGCCTATAAACTTTTGCCCGCTGGCATCACCATCTCCATCTCTGGTGGAATCGCTCCGCTTTCCATTCTGAAATGCTCGTCCATAAATCTTTTTCCCAAATCCTCAAAACCAAGTCTCTTATAAAACTCAATAGCATTATTATTATAAGTAACAACATTTACAATAGTATCTTTTTTTAGATCAAAGAATTTTAACGCTTCGTTCCAAAACTTTTTTCCAATTCCCCTCCCTTGATATTCTGGCAAAATATAAATTGCTTTCAATTCATTCTTCTCATGATGTTTTATAAGATCGCACACCCCAACAACACCGTCGCCTTCTTTTGCAACTAGAAACAATTCATTATCAGGAATATTTGCAAACTTGCTTCCATCTCTATTTTTTCTATCCTTAAACCTGAATTCAACATCCTCAGTTGTTATACCAATTTCTTCATTTGGGTATGTTGCAAGCCATGTTTTATAAAAAACCTCCCCAATTCCAAGGACATCAACTGGCGTAGCTTTTTGAATTGTAATATTTGTATGCATTGAATTTAATTTGTTAGTAGTCTTTAATTTAAACAACTTTCTTCCCGGCTCCATTCTCCCCCGCAATATTTTGCGAATCCTTATCCCCCATCATATTTTGTGCAGCCTTCTCCCCCAACAGAGCCTTAATTCTGTCCTCAACTGGAGGGTGTGTCATAAACATCTTTGCAATTCCGTTTGTTGCCTTTGCGCCAAATGGATTAGAAATATATAAATGAGCCATTGCATTATTTGCATGAATCATCGGCGCACCATATCCAGAAATTTTTCTAAGTGCATTAGCCAACCCTTCAGGATATCTAGTAATTAAAGCCCCTGTTGAATCCGCCAAGAACTCGCGCTTTCTTGAAATTGCTAACTGAATAATACTTGCAATAATTGGTGAAAGAATTATAAAAACAATTCCAACAATCATCAAAATATTTCCAGCTTGACTATCACTATCCCTATCTCTTCTTCCTCCAAAAAACATAGACCTTGTGACCATGTCGGAAATTATAACAACAAGACCAACCAAGATAACAACAACCGTAGAAAGCAATGTATCTCTATTTCCAATATGCGATAACTCATGCGCAAGCACACCCTCCAATTCACTTTTATCGAGTATCTTAAGCAACCCCGTAGTTACAGCAACAGCTCCATGTTCTTTATTACGTCCTGTTGCAAATGCATTTGGTGCATCATCGACAATAATAAACAATCTGGGGGTTGGAAGTCCTGCTGTAATAGAAACATTTTCAAGTAGATTGTGTATTTCTCGCTCTTCCGCATTTTTCATATCAATTGCTCGTGCACCTGACATAGACAGAGCGATTTTATCAGAATACCAATAGCTCAAAACATTCATAAACAAACTGAAAATAAGTGCAATATATAATATATTCACATTACCAAAATATAAACTAGCAAAATATCCAACAACAACCAGTAAGACCAAAAACACAGCCATTAATAGCCATGTTTTCCAAATATTAGAACTTTTGTGAGTGTATAGAGTCGCCATAATTTATTTTTGTGAGCCTTCACTGTATCTTGATATAAAAGCATCGATAGCCTTTTCTATTCTCTCAGCCCCCTTCTCTGTTGCGTGTTTTATAGCACTTGTACTTAGATAGTCCAAAAACTCTGGTCTTTCTGTTCGTATCATTGCATCAGCAATACTTTCCGTCATAGAGAAGACGGCTTGATTATCAGAAAGGTTTTCAGCTTCAGCTAATTTTAAAATGTAGGTTAAATTTTTATCAAGTAACTCTGAAACAGAATCTCTGTCCACCAATTTCTCTTGAGGTATATTTTCACTCATATGATTATACTATCTAGAATTTAACCTCTACAACATTTTGTGCTGCATCACCATCTGGTAAATCAAATAGATTCATCTTTTGTACACTAAACATCTTTGCAACAAAATTTGATGGGAAACTTTCAATAGCGATATTCAAATCACGAACATTTCCATTGTAAAATCTTCTTGATGATTGAATCTTGTTTTCTGTATCTGACAACTCTCTTTGTAATTCCAAAAAGTTTGTATTTGCTTTAAGTTCAGGATACGCCTCAGCTACAGCAAATAATGACTTCAAAGTATTTGTTAATTCTCCTTCTGCCTTTGCTTTTGCAGCAAGTGCTTCACTACTTCCGTCTGTTGCAACAGTTCCTGCACCCATCGCAGCCGCACGAGCATTAGAAACTTTTTCAAATGCACTACTTTCATGTGTAGCATATCCCTTAACTGTATTTACCAAGTTAGGGATAAGATCATAACGCCTCTTAAGTTGCACTTCTATGTCAGACCACGCCTCCTTTCCATTATTACCAAGTCTTATAAATTTATTATAAATAGCAACGAAGTAAAGAACCACCAATACCGCAACAATTATTATTATGTAAGTTAAGTTCATGTTTGTTTATTATGTCGATAAATACTAGGGTTAAATACCTTATATATTTATACCCTACTATTTTACCACGCCCTACCAAAAAGGCTATTCATCCCATATACAATAGTCCTACCAAACATGAAGTTGGAATATCTCATTTCATCCGAGGAAAACACATCCATATGTGAAACTTGCGAGCTGCAGCGAGCAGAGTCAGTTTCTAGCAAGAAACTGGCGTGTTCACAATATGGATGTGTTTTCCTCGGATGGGATATTGACTCCCTTTGCATATCTGCTATACTGTCTTCAACGATGGATATCCGCTCAATACTCTCTATTATACAAATCGTGCTAGCCGTTCTATTAACGGTCTTTATTCTGTTGCAACACTCAGAAGCTGGCGCAGGAGGTGCATTTGGCGGAAGTGATACTGTTTCAAGTTGGAGAACTAGACGTGGATTTGAGAAATTTCTATTTATAGCAACAATTGTTCTTACACTATTGTTTGTTGCATCTGCAATTATTGCTCTACGCCTTGCATAAACCTATTACCTTTCACAGAACTCTATAATACTCTACAGATTCGGGTAAATAGGACATAAATCGGTATTTTGCCGTACAATCTCCAAGAAGAACCACTTTGCTCTATCAAAAAATTATCTAGGTACCATTCTAAAACGCGAAAGCACACATGAGCGAAAATACAAACGAAACTCTGGAATCAACTAGAGTCAATCAATCAAGTCTCCTAAATAGAATAAAAATTACTATTAAATCTTTTAGCATTGTTGAAAAGACTATTTTTTATGCATTGCTAGTTGTATTTATAATAAGTGGGTTAGCAATACTGGATGTAGTAAACAAATCCTTTACAGTTTCAGTACCAACATATACTGGCACATATACAGAAGGTATTGTTGGGTACGCAAGATTCATCAATCCACTTATCAGCTACACTGACGCAGACAAGGACATGACTTCCCTTATCTACGCTGGACTTCTTAAGCCATCAGAAGGTGGTCAATTAGTTCCTGAACTTGCAGACTCATATACTGTATCTGACGATGGTCTAACATACGACTTCAAACTTAAGAGTAATTTAACTTTTCACGATGGTTCCCCACTTACAACAGATGATGTTGAATTCACAATTCAAAAAGTATCTGACGTTCAAATCAATAGTCCAAAAGCATTGAACTGGAATGGTGTTCAAATTCAAAAAGTTAGTCCAACAGAGATTAAGTTCATTCTTAAGAAACCTTATGCACCTTTTATTGAGAACATGGCTATGGGTATTTTGCCAAAGCATATCTGGTCAGTTGTTTCACCAGAGGCCTTTGACATCAGTGCCTTCAATAGAGAGCCTGTTGGAGCTGGAGCTTATAAGATAAAATCATCATCTCGTGATAGTTCAGGAATATATCAGTCATATACTCTAGAATCATTTTCAAATTATGAAGGAGGAAAACCTCTTATCAAAGATTTCGTAGTTAAATTTTATAAAAATGAAGACGATGCGGTAAACGCATACAATAAAGGTGAAATAGATGGACTAGGTGGAATAACACCAGCTGCTGCGGTGAAAGCTAATATTAAAAGCATTTCATCAAGCAATGAACATGTTGTTAAATCAACACTACCAAGACTTTTTGCAGTATTCTTTAATCAAAGTCAGGCTCCAGTTTTATTAAACAAAGAAGTGAGACAAGCTCTTAATACAGCAATTAATAGAGATACTTTAATTAAAAATGTGTTCAATGGATTTGCTACTCCTGCAACGGGACCAATACCATATGATCAACAAACTGATTTAGATAAAGCAAAAGACGTAACCGAAACAGATGATATAAACGGAAACACAACAGACGCAGATAATCCCAAACCCATAGAGATAGACAACATAGAAGTCGCCAAAAAAATATTAACAGACGCAGGTTGGAAAATGAACGATCAAGGAATAATGACCAAGGTTACAAAAACAGGAAAGACATCAAGCACACAGACTCTCACCTTCTCGTTCTCAACATCGAACATTCCAGAATTAAAAAAGACGGCAGAAGAACTGAGGGATATATGGGCAAAGATTGGAGCAAAAGTTGATTTAGAAATATTTGATCCAGCAGATCTAAACTCAAAAGTAATCAGACCAAGAAAGTATAGTGCACTACTATTTGGAAACATTATAAACAGAGACCTAGACCTATACCCCTTCTGGCATTCATCGCAGAGAAACGATCCGGGGCTAAACATCGCATTGTACGCAAATTTAAAAGTAGACAAACTATTAGACACAGCAAGAAGCAGTACAGATGACGGCAACAGATTGGAAGCATACAAAAGCATTGAAAAAGAAATTAATAACGATGTACCAGCAATCTTCCTTTATTCACCAGACTACATTTATTTAACATCAGGCAGAGCAAAAGGCATAACGATAGAAAATCTTAATCACTCATCGGAAAGATTTGCAAATGTAAACAAATGGTATACGGATACAGAAAATATTTGGAAATTCTTAATAAAGACAAATACGGAAAAATAAAACAACAAATTAAAATAAATTAAAACTAACAAAATGAACTACAGAAACTCATATAACACAAGACCACCTATCGTTAAGCCATTTCAGCAAATAATAAATGCTAGTACAAATACAGCGCAAGATAGTGGTAATAACAATGATAACAACCTAGACAAAAGCCTTGATATGGCAATAGAGAGAGCTGTTGGAACAGAAAGCACTTCTCGTACATCAACTCCAACATCGTCAGCTCACCCGTCAGCATCAGCGACAGGACCGAGAAGCTCTGCTGAGTACAACAGAAGCGTAAACAGCGCTCGCTCAAATGCGCAACAAGGCCCACAACAAAACAATCAAGCTGACTATGGACCAAGAGATGCTGGACAATATAATGATCGTGCACCACAAGGACAAGGAGCGTTCCAAGGACAACCTCAGGGCGACCAAATGATGCCTGCTCGTGGACCAAAAAGAAGAACTCAAATTAGCAGACACAAAAAAGCTGATCCAACAAAGAGAACTGTTTCAAACGCATCAGATGTACAAAAAGCACCTGAGAGTTTACATATTCCTCCTGTAGGAGAAAACATTAGAATTATTCCACTTGGAGGAGTTGAAGAAATTGGAATGAACATGTCATTGATTGAAATCGGAAACGATATCATCATTATTGACGCAGGATTTAAATTCAAAGACACTGATACACCAGGTATTGACTATATTCTTCCTAACACAAAATATCTTGAAGAAAGAAAGGATAAGATTAGAGCAATTATCATTACCCACGGTCACTTAGACCACATTGGAGGGCTTCCATTTATTATGGACAGAATTGGTAATCCCCCACTTTACACAAGAAATTTAACTTCTTTGATGATTAAGAAGCGTCAATCTGAATTTCCTCATCTTCCACCAGTTGATTATAGAATCGTAGAAAGAGATAGAGAGTCAGTTAAGCTTGGAAACATCAGTGTTAGATTCTTTGGTGTTAGTCACAGTATTCCAGATGCCATGGGTGTTATCGTTGATACTCCTTATGGAATGATTGTTAACCCTGGAGACTTTAAGCTAGATCACAGAGAGACTGTTGTTACTGCAGAGGAAGAGAAAAATTACGATCTTTTCGATGGTAAAAATGTTCTGCTATTTATGGGTGAATCTACAAACATAGAAAACCCAGGATTCTCTACACCTGACTATATTGTTCATGAGAACCTCGATGAAATAATTAGAGCTACACACGGTAGACTTATAATGGGAATGTTTGCTTCACACTTTCACCGTATCGCACACGTCATCATGGCTTGTGAGAAGTATGGTAAAAGATTGATTATCGAAGGAAGAAGTATGAAGAATAACGTGGACATTGCAATTGCCGCTGGAATGTTAAAAATCAAACCAGGAACTGTAATCAGTGGTGCTGAAATTGATCAATACCCACCAGATAAGATTGTTGTACTTGCAACAGGTGCACAAGGAGATGAATTTGCATTCCTAATGCGCGCATCTACAAACAGTATTAAGAATTTCAGATTAACAGATAGAGACACACTGGTTTTGTCTTCATCAATTATTCCAGGAAATGAAAAGGCTGTTCAAAAGTTGAAAGACAATGTTGCGAGACTTGGTGTAAAGATTATTCACTATAGAACTTCTGATGTTTATATTCACTCAACAGGACACGGAAACAGAGGTGAAATTGAATGGCTACACAGAAAACTTCGTCCTAAATTCTTTATTCCAATTCACGGACATCACTATATGCTTAGATTACACGCTGAGCTTGCCGAGAATCTTGGAGTTCCAAAGGAAAATGTAATTGTTCCAGACGACGGTACTATTATTGAAATCCAAGACGGAGGAACAAAGCTAGTTAGACTTTCTACAAAAGCTCCAAACAATACTGTTATGGTTGATGGATTCACTATTGGAGATATACAGGATGTTGTTATTAGAGATAGACAGATCTTATCTCAAGATGGAATATTCGTTGTAATCGCATTGATTAATGCTTCAACTGGTAAGCTTAAGAAGTCTCCTGATATTATTTCAAGAGGTTCAGTTTACTTGCGTGAGTCACAGGAGTTACTTAGAGAGACTAGATACCTTGTTAAGAGCTGTATTGAGCAGGTTACTCAAGGTTCTCATCCTATTAACATTGATTACGTTAAAGACGTTGTTTCAGAGTCATTGGGAAAATTTCTTTTCCAACAAACTGCTAAGAAGCCTATTATCATTCCGGTGATGATTTGCGTATAGTATAAATAAATTAGAATAAAACAAAAATTGGGGTCAGGCACCATGGTGCCTGACCCCAATTTTTGGTGCCCAACCCTAGTCTGTGCTAAAATAAATACATGGATAAAATTGTGAATAAAATTAAAACATTAAATGTTTTACTGGTCATACTAGTATCAGTTCTTCTTCTCTCCTTTCACACATATTTAATTTACTTTATAAACTCAAGCTTTCTTTCTGGATTCCTATCTGAAACTCAGGTTGGTATCGTTTACATGCTTGGAGCACTAGCCAGTATCTCAACCTTTCTCCTTATTCCAAAATACCTAAGACAAAGAGGTAATTTTAGATTAATACTTATGCTAACTGGAGTAGAATTATCCATACTACTTGGTATTGCATTCCTTCCATGGAGCCTTGCTGTTGCTGCATTCTTTGTGATACATCAAGGAATTGGTCCTATTCTTTTCTACTGCTTAGATATTTTTCTAGAACAAAACACGGAGCAAAAATACGTAGGTAGTGTCAGAGGAATGTATCTAACTGTATATAATCTAGCTCCAATAATAACCCCCGTTATGGTTGGGCTTATACTAAGTGAAAGTACTGAGTATTGGAAAATATATTCCATATCAGCTCTATTTTTAATTCCATTCCTATTAATCATTCTTTTGAATTTTAAGAACTTCAAAGATCCTGAATATCCCAAGATAGATATAACTCGTACTATTAAACACTTTTTAAATTCTGAAAATGTTTACGATGTATTTATCGATGATTTTCTACTGAATGTTTTCTACTGTTGGATGGTAATTTACATGCCGCTTTACTTAATAAAGGACATCGGCTTTAACTGGGAAGAAGTTGGTTTAATTTTAGGTATTGCACTACTTCCTTTTATACTATTTCAATTCCTGGTTGGAAAAATTGAAGACAGAAGACATGATGAAAAAATGGTCTTAATTTTTGGTTTCCTAATTATGGCTTTTTCCGTACTAATAATGTCTTTTATTACAGACAAGAACTTTATATTTTGGGCAACAATATTATTTGTCTCTAGAATTGGAGCAAGTATAGTTGAAGTATCAACAGAAATATATTTCTTCAAACATGTTAAAGCAACAAACTCAGGCTACATTAGCTTATTTAGAATGGCCAGAAGTATTCCTTTTTTGATAGTTCCAGCTGTTGCAACGGTAGCAATTTTTACGATGGGTACAGAGTATTCATGGATAATATTAGCCTTAATAATGCTACTTGGGGTAAGATACGCAAGGAAGCTTACATAAGGAGATCCTCATCGTCACAATGATTACAAGACATAGACACATAGAAATACTCCAGAGGCGCATAACGTCTCTGGAGTATTTCTATGTGTCTTATTGTGTTGCCAGCGTAACTGAATCCAAACAAGTATTATAGTTCTTAACCTGTTCATTGTAGTTAGCTATTTCTGTTCTAAGATTTTTAAGTCTATTATTATAATCGTTAACAAGTGCATTATAACTAGATACTGTTAATGTGAAATTAGCGTCAGATGACTCAGTCTTATCTACAACTTTTTTCATAGTAGTAATGTCTTCCTCTCTTTGAACTAGATCGTTCTTATCGGTGGCAATTTTAGTCTTAATTCCAGCACTTGGAGATGGACATGACGACATAGGTCTAGCAAAATGCTGAACTGCCAACCATTGCATTTGACCTTTATACATACCATAGCCAACAGCAACACCTATCTCTGTATATCTTTTATCTAATATATTTGCTCTGTGTCCTGGGCTTGCCATCCAAGCAGCGGTAACCTTAGAATCCCCTGCAAAGTTTCCAAGCGCAAGGTTTTCACCCACAACGAGAAAAGTATATCCAACACCGTTCACAACATCGGATACACTAGTACCACTTGGTGAGACATGTTCAAAGTATTGATTACTAAACATATCGTTAAGTTTAATTTGTGCAGAAATATCTAAAACAGAATTCCTTTTAAGAACGTCCAGTGATTGATTTACTCTTTCTGAATTGGCGGCAAAGAAAATACCATCTGTGGTTAATCTATTTTCAACATCTGACGAATTATTATTACCTATAACAGGAGATAGTTTATCTCTATTTATAGTATAATTGTTTATTTTAGTGTCTATCTCCTTGATTTTATCCAATAGGCTTGGAGATGAACTTGCTGATAGTTCCAATCCTGCATCAGCTGTGGTACTTGAGGTATTTGTTGAAACACCCAGTGTTTGTAATATAGAATTATTAACCAAACCATAATCTGAGGGTCTTAAATACCCCCTAAAAGCATAGATAACTATGAAAAATATTAGAACTGTAAGTAATAACCTATATATCTTCATGTCGGTAATATTACGATAATTTTACCCATAAGTCCACGACTATTTGGGGTCAGGCACCATGGTGCCTGACCCCAAAAAACAAAAACTAGTCCCACAGTACAGCTTCAATACACATAAACAAAGGAATTTCCTTTTTACATCTTTTATCAGCTAATTCTCTTGTCCCTGGATTACTCTTCTTGTGACTTGTCCATTCCTCAATTCTTAGTATTGCAAAACCTGCATTAGCAAGCCACTTACTATAAACCTGCATCGGTCTATGGAATGATGTTGTATAAGATTTCTTTCTTCTATCTTTTTCTCCTGGATGCATATCAATTTTTATAACTTCTTCACTCATGTAACTATAAACAACTCTTCCGTATCTTCCTGCCTTTTTACCATTAACAATAGTGTACGATGGGTCTCCCTCAGGTCCCCCACCTTCTGCATCAAAATACCAATCAGAGTTCTTTGGAACACGGAAACATGGGTGATTTAACACAATTACCATTTTTCCCTTTGGCTTTAATATCTTTGCAGACTCCTTAAGAGCTATATCAAATTCCTCAATGTTCTGTGCCGCTAGTATGCACATTGCAGAATCACATGACTTCTCTTCAACTCCGGCTGAAATCATTTTATGAGCTGGTGAAACTATGAAGGCGTCATTTTCTGATATCTTATCCTTGAATCTATTTTTAGCAACCGTAATTAACTCGTTAGAAATATCCACCCCTACTACATTTGCCCCCTTATCAATCATTGATTCAGAAAAAAGACCTTGTCCACAAGCAACATCCAGAACCTTCTGTCCCACTGTAGGATTAATGATTCTTATAATATTAGGCATGATTATTTGCTTCTGATATGAATCACTGTCAGCTAGATAGTTATCGTACCACTCAGCTTCATTTCCCCATGATGTGTTATTTTTTGAAGCAACAACAGGAGTACCAATTGAAGCGTCTCTTGAAACACGTGCGTGCGCAATCCTTGGAGCATAGTCAGGTGCCATTCTAGTTGAAATCTTTGGAATAATTCTAGGCGCACTACTTGGAGCATGCTTTGTTATTCCTCTTGAAGCATATGAAGTTACAAACTTAGGATTGTTTGAATAACGGCCCGATGAACCTTTTGCACCACGTGATGGTGAGTACCTTGAGGTACTTGGAGAGTATCTAGGTGCTCTGGGTGCAGACAATATAGGAGCACTGCTTGGAGCCCCTCTTGAGGCGCTTCTGGACGTACTTTTTGGCTTTGATCTCTGGAATCCCTTATTGTTTGGTTTGTTCATATATATATTGGTATTTGTGTAATTTAGTCCAGCAATCATACAATATAAATGAGGAAATAGCAACAGGTACAAAAAAATAAACCCGAGCTTAGCGTCTCGAATTTATTGATTACAACAAGTACATACAGAACTACCTCCCCACCACCCCTCTCGTCATCTTCCCAAAGAATCCCGTACCTGGTACCTTGTTCGCCTTCTGGAACTTGATAAGCGCAGCCTTGGTAGCGGGGCCAAAGTATGTAGTCTCCTTTCCTTTGGAACCAACACCTGTCTTTGCAATAGCAAAGCCATTGTTGTTCAAGAACTTCTGTAGTTGTAGTACATCATTGTTTCTCATACCAAGTCTAAGGTCTTTGGTGAAGTCGTACTTTGTTGATGAAGTTGTAATACCACATGCTTGACCTGTGACTGTACTGAATAGGTTTCCGGAAGCACAACCAATGTTGTTTGATGTCGTGCTTGATGAGACAAGAGTAGCAAGGAGAGCTGGA
>Ga0194039_1000182_pt1 | contig 40650 bp, 34 predicted proteins | sample JunL228m_MetaG_FD_148679 | JGI IMG/M metagenome (GOLD analysis project Ga0194039, IMG submission 148679) | Anoxic zone freshwater microbial communities from boreal shield lake in IISD Experimental Lakes Area, Ontario, Canada - Jun2016-L227-8m | ecosystem: Environmental > Aquatic > Freshwater >...
AGGCGGCGGCGTCCACGAGCTCGCGGCGGGAATCCGGAACATTTTCAAAATCCAGTCCGACCGTGCGCAGTGCATCCGGCAGGCTGATTCCGTCGCGGTCGCGCAGCCCGCGCGCCTCCGCGAGGTCGAGCCATCCGGCGCAGGCGGAGGATCCGAACAGGCTCTTGCCAAATCGCGCACCCTCTTCGTCCGCCCAGTCCACAAGCCGCACGGTGAGCGGCGGACGCCCGCCGTATTGCCCGGAAATCCGACGCAGGATTTCGAGTCCGGCGAGCGAGTTCAAACATCCGTCGAGCCAACCGCCGTCCGGCACCGAATCCATGTGCCCGCCGATGAGGAGGGATTTTTTTGATTGTCCGGCCAGGGTGGACCAGAGGTTGCCGGCGGCATCCAGGTGGGTTTCGACCGGGAGGGCGGACAATTTTTCTTTAAGGAATTCCCTGGCGCGGATCCAGCCCGGGGTGAACGCGACCCGTTGGGCACCGCAGGAGTTCGCGGTCAGCTCGCGGAGCTGTTTCAATTCGGCGATCGTGCGTGCGGGATCCACGGTCAGACATCCTGACATCTCCCGGAGAAAAGAAAAGCCGAGGAAAACGGATGCCCCCATTCGAGACGGAAATCTTTGGCGAACACGGGCATCCCGGGGTGGGCGCACGATTTTGATTGTCGTGCGATTTAGATTCGTCAGTCCGGGATTTTTCAGATAATAGATGAAACCGCTTCCCTATTTCATTATGAGCACCACTGATGCAGCGGGCAAGTCGCCGGAAGAAATCCTTCGCGGCTTGCAGGTTGATCCGGAGCGCGGGCTGTCGGGCGCCGAGGCGAAATTGCGGGCGGAAAAATTCGGTCCGAACGCGATCGTCGAGATCCCGGAGAGCCGGCTGAAAAAGTTTCTGGGATATTTCTGGGGTCCGATGCCGTGGATGGTCGAGGCGCCGGCGATCATGGCCCTGGTGATCCGGGACTGGGTGGATTTTGCGATCATCACGTTCATGCTGGTCTTCAATGCGGTGCTGGGATTTTGCGAGGAGAGTGCGGCCACGAACGCGCTGTCCGCCCTGAAGAATTCTTTGGCCTTGAATGCGAAGGCGCTGCGCGACGGGAAGTGGGGCGACGTGCTGGCGGCGGCGCTGGTGCCGGGCGACATCATCCGGGTACGGCTGGGCGATGTGATCCCGGCGGATGCCGTGCTGCTCGAGGGGGATTACCTGAGCGTGGACGAGGCCGCGCTCACGGGGGAATCGCTGCCGGTTTCCAAAAAGAACGCGGACGCCGTCTATTCCGGCGCGATCGTGAAGAAAGGCGAGATGACGGCGGTGGTGACCACGATCGGTGGCAACACGTTTTTCGGCCGCACGGCCAGGCTGGTTGCCTCGGCCGGAGCCAAGTCCCATTTCCAGAAGGCCGTGGTGGACATCGGAAACTTCCTCATCGTCCTCACGGTCACGCTGGCGGCGATCCTGGTCATTGACCGGCTTGCCGCGATGGACCGGCATTTCACGAAGGACGTCCTTTTCAAGCTGGCCGAGTATGTGCTGGTGTTGCTTGTGGCGGCGGTGCCGTTCACCACGCCGGCGGTGCTTTCCGTGACGATGGCGATGGGCGCGAAAATGCTCGCGATCAAGAAGGCGATCGTCTCGCGGTTGGAGTGCATCGAGGAGCTGGCGGGTATTGATATCCTCTGCTCGGACAAAACCGGAACCCTTACGCAAAACAAGCTCACCCTCGGCGACATCATCCCCTGGGGGCCCGCGACCGCGCAGGATGTCATTCTGGCGGGCTCGCTGGCCTCGAAGGCCGAGGACAAGGATCCGATCGATCTCGCGGTGATGGCCGGGCTGCAGGAGGCCGGCGCTCTCAAAAACTACCGGCAGACCGGTTATGTGCCGTTTGATCCGGTGACCAAGCGCACGGAGGCGACCCTGCAGGAGGCCTCGGGAAAATCCTTCCGTGCAGCGAAGGGCATGCCCGCTGTCATTCTCGATCTCTGTAAGGTGGCCGGAGCTGACAGGGCAACAATTGACGCCCAAGTGACCGGGCTCGCGCTCAAGGGCATGCGCTCGCTCGCTTCGGCGCGCAGCGACGACGGCGTAAACTGGCGGTTCCTCGGGATCCTGCCGCTCATGGATCCGCCGCGCACGGACTCGAAACAAACCGTGGAAGAAGCCCGCAAGCTCGGCGTGATCGTGAAGATGGTCACCGGCGACGATGTCGCGATCGCCCGCACGATTTCCGGCGGGCTCGGCATGGGCACGAACATCCAGCTCGCCAGCGATCTCTTCCCGGCGGATTCCGCCAACGGCTCGCTCCCGCACGGCGCGGTGGACAAGATCGTGGCGGCCGACGGTTTCGCGCGGGTCTTCCCCGAGCACAAATACGGCGTGGTCAAAGCGCTGCAGGAAGCCGGTCACATCGTGGGGATGACCGGCGACGGCGTGAACGACGCGCCCGCCCTCAAGCAGGCCGATGTCGGTATCGCGGTTTCCGGGGCGACCGATGCCGCCCGCGCCGCAGCCGCGCTGATCCTCACCGCCCCGGGGCTCTCGGTCATCATTGACGGCATCCTCGAGGCGCGAAGGATTTTTGAGCGGATGATGAGCTACATGCTCTACCGGGTGTCCATGACTCTCGCGATCATGTTCTTCGTGGTCTCCTCGGTCCTTTTCTTCGATTTTTTTCCCCTGTCGGCCGTGATGATTATCGCGCTGGCGCTGCTGGATGACCTGCCGATCATGACGATCGCCTACGACCGGGCGACCGCCGCGCCGAAGCCAGTGAAGTGGGACATGCCGCGCGTGTTTCTCATCTCCTCGGTGCTCGGGCTCTGCGCCGTGGTGCAGAGCTTCATGCTCCTGTTCCTCGGGCGGAACCATTACCATCTCGACGGCCTCCACCTTCAGACGATGATGTTCCTGCAACTGGTGGCCGGCGGGCACCTGCTGCTGTTTGTGACCCGTGCAGTCGGCCCGTTCTGGATGCCGCCCTTCCCGGATCTCCGCCTGTTCTTTGCGATCGTCGGCACGCAGCTCGTCGCCGTCCTCGCATGCGGCTTCGGAATCGGAACCGTCGTCCCCGCCCTACCGTGGAATATCATCGGCTGGGTCTGGGTCTATAACATCGCCTGGATGTTCGTCCTCGATCTCGTCAAAATCGCCCTCTACCGCGTCCTCAACGGCTGGAATCTCCACAGCACCCCCTCCACCCTTTTCAGCCGCCTCCGCACGAATGTGAGCCCCTACGGCTCGCTCCACTCGCGCCGGAATTAGAACGCCTCACGCCTGCCAATTCCTTCAAAAAATCTCTGCCCGCACCCGCGCCGGTCGCCTGCAACCCACTCGAAAAATTACAGAAAAATCCAAAATGAAACATCTGCTCGCCCTCATCGCCCTCGCGGCGGCCTCGCTGGGCGGTCTGCAGGCGACGGTTTTCCTGCAAGACAATTTTCCGACGGATGGCAGCCTCGTGGGAACAACGCCTGCTGTTGGCGGAATCTGGACAATCCTTTCCGGCACGGCGGACACGCTCGTTGTTTCGGGGAACAAGCTGCAAATCCAGGACGCGAACACCGAGGACGCGAAGTCGGATTTTCCCGCATTGCAGACGGCGGACTTGTTTGTCGGGTTTACCTTGAACATGTCGGCTGCCAATCTTCCCTCAACAACCGTGGAATACTTTTCCTCCTTCAGAAGCACGACAGGCTACGACGGCCGCATCCTTGCTGTCCGACCCGCGGGGACTGCGGCCGGGAAGTTTCGCCTGGGCATCTCGAATACCACAGAGGCATCCGTGAATTGGGCGTCTGATTTGGATCCCGGAGTGGACTACCGGGTCGTCGTCAAGTTCACACAGAATGGGGTGAACGACTTTGTCACGCTTTGGGTCGGCCCCGCTTCGGAGGCCAGCACCTCGGTGTCCACTGCCGCCGCCGCGATCAACACGGGCTTGTCCGGATTTGCGTTCCGGCAGGCAGCCGCGACCGGCGACATGGCGGTTGACCATCTCGTGGTCGGCACAACATTCGCCGAAGCCGTGGTCCCCGAGCCAAGCACCCGGGTACTCCTCGGCACCGGCGCGATCGTTCTGCTGTGGGGCCGGCGCTGCGCCCGCCGGATCAAGTGCTGAGGAAAGTCGGCGCTGACGGAGCAGCGCCCTCCAGGTTTTGCGGCGTGGCCTTGCGCCCGCGATTCCGGTCTTGGACCAGCTCTTGGAAATGAACGGACGATAAGCGGCCGGAGCAAAACAGGGAGCACAGGCGTCCCTCCCTTGTGGGCACTGGTTTTTGATGCGAGGCCCAGTCTCCAAACGGGCGAGAGGCCCGTTCCCCTTAGTTTTGCACTTTTCGGGCATGCGCCCGTTTCTGACGGGCTTCATTGGAATTGATGAAGGCAAGATCCACCGTGTCGAAACGCACTGGCCCGGGGCACCTCACGGCTTGCCGAGCTTGGCCGCGAAATCCGCGAAGCGCTTGGCCGCGTAGGCGGAGACGGCCGGACGGAGCAACGGCACCGCAAGCCTGAGGAGCGGAAAAAGAATGTCCCGGAAAACGCGCGTCTTTCCTGCCTCGGCCTTCACGGGACCTTTGAGATTTCCGCGGGCGAGCTTCGGGGCCTCCTTGGTGCGGGGTCTCCGTCCCGCGAAAAGGTAGCCGACAGCCGCCGCACCCCCGAGCCAGGCAAACGGGCGCGCTTGGAACGCGTTCCTCGCCCGGGCGGCCAGATCCCAATGCGACCGCACCACCGATGCATCACGCGCGATCGCGGCCCGGCTGCGCGCCAACTCCGCAAGAATCTCGGACTTCCGGCTCATGGCCTGCGCCCCCCGCGGAGGGCGTCGAGATCACGGGAAATCTCGCCCTTCGTCGCCGGAAAAAGCGGAGTCCGCCAGTGGGTCCTCACGTGGTTCGCGCACAAAAATGCCAGGAGCGCGTGGATCAAAACAAATCCCGGCAGGATCCAGATCCAGCTGATGTGAAAAATCGCCGCGATCAGAAATGCGGCCGAAATCACCAGCAGGACGTAGCCGAACGCCGCGAAAAATAGCGCCGCAAAAAGCATCGCGCCCAGCCGGAGCGCGATCGCCCCGGCCTCGCGCGCCTCCTCCCCCGCGAGCGCGCCCAGCGATTCCATGTATCGCCCGAGCGAGCCGACGAGGCTGAGCAGCCCGCCGGTCAGCCCGGGAGGCGGATCGTCCTTGCGAACTCCGGGCAAATCCCCGCCGCTGGAACCGTTCGTTTCCAATCAGCGACGCAGGATGAGGCCGAGAAGGAATCCGATCCCGACCGCAATCCCGACGGCTTTCAGCGGGTTCTGCCGGATATATTCCTCGGTCTCGCCCTGGTAAGTCTGGGCATACGAGGTGGCGTCCCCCCATGCGGCACGCGCCTTGTCCTGGCACGCGGACGCCTTCACCTTCGCTTGCTCGCTCAGGTCTCCGTAAGTCGCCGAAGCGGACTCCTTGAGATCTTTTGCGGCCGCGGTGATGTGCTCCCGGCCGGTCTCGTAGGCGGCCTGGGCATGGTGTTTAACGGTCTCCCCAACCACCTTGGCGTGTTCAGTGACGGCATCGATCGCTTTCTTCGCGTGTTCGGTGCTGCTCTCCAGCTTCTTGGCGGCGGATTTTTGTTCGTTTGATTCAGGCATAATTTCCTTTGGTTGATTTCACTCCCACCCTGCCAGAGAATTCCCGTTTGGCAAGCCCGGATGCGGGGAAGCTCCCGATCCTCGCGCAGGCGGAAACATTCAACAGTCCGGGCCTGGCCCCTTGCGAACTGGCCGCTCGACTGTCCCGTGCGCGCCCAAGTGAAGCATCGTCCGTACCTCCTGTCCCTTCCCGGCTCACTTCATTTCCTTCCGCGCCAGGATTGTCTGCGGCTTCCGGCTAAGCCGCTTCGAGCCACTCCCAGGCGGCGGCAATCTGCGACGCGTCGAAGTATCGCACCTGGGCCATCGTGAACGGCTTGCAGACCTTCGCCATCCACTCCTCCCAGCACCGGTCGCCGACCAGCGCGATGCGTTCGATTTTTGTGCAATGGGTGGTCGAGAATTTGATGTCGTCCCAGAGCGCGCGCATGTCCCATCCGTGGAAATCCACAAAGTGCGCGAGCAGTCGGATCTTGCCGTGCGCCGCGATGGCCGCGTCCACGGCGGGAACAAAATGATCATAGTCCGCGTCGTGGAGTTTGCCGCCGAGGGTAAATCCGAGGACGCTGTTATTGCTTCTCTCGATGCGTTCGATCATAGGATTTTGGTGTTGGTTGTGATTTTTCCGGGCCGGAGGGGCATCCAGGCTGGCTGGGTCTTCTCATCGTTTCCGAGGGAATGAAAATTACGCGCGCCGGCAAGCCGACACAAGACCGATTATCCCGGATCCGGCGATTTCAGGCTGCGGGCCAATCGCCCCCAATGGCGATTGACCGCGTCCGCCTGTAGCACCATACTTGTTGCACTTTGTGAAAACCGCATTCTTCATCCTGGCCGTTCTCCTGGCGGTTGCCCGGCCGGCGTCGGCCCAGAGCGCCGGTCCGGAAACTTCCCTCAAAAATAAAGCCCTCATCCAGGGCGCGCTGGCCGACATCGATGCCAAAAAATATGATGCGGCGCTCGAAAAACTTCAGGTGGCCGTCCAATCCCTGCCGGACGACCCGTTCGTGCTGAACCTCCTCGGGGCGGCTTACACAAAAAAGAAGGACTACGCGACCGCACGGGGATACTTCGAAAAATCTCTGGTGCTGCAGCCGGATTCCTTCCCGCCGAAATTCAATATCGGAGAGCTGCTTTTTCTGCAGCGCCAGTATCCCGAGGCGCGCGCCTATTTTGAAAAAATGCGGGAGGCGGACCGCCGCAACGAGCTCCTCCAGTTCAAGGTTTTTCTCTGCCTCCTCCAGATGGGAGACAAGGACGCCGCGGCCAGGACGATGAAGGGCATCAAATACCCGGGCGACACGCCGGCGTGGTATTATGCACAGGCCGCCTGGGAATCGAAAAATGGAAACACCAGGAAGGCCCTCGAATACCTCACCGCGGCAAAATATGTCTTCGGTGCCAAAACCCTGCTCTTCGACGAAACATTCGACGACCTCGCCATCAAGCTCCGCTAAGTGAAAAAACCTCCCGTTTCATCCGCCGGCGCCGCGGCGCCGCGCCGCGCCCTCCTCGACGCAAAGGCGCGCGTGCTCGTCACCGGCGCCGCCGGGTTCATCGGCAGCGCGCTCGTCCAAGAACTCAATTCCCGGGGGATTTCCCGGATCACCGTCACCGACTTTTTCGGCGAGGACGAAAAATGGCGGAACCTTGCGCCGCTCGACTTTGAAGACTGCGTGCCGGCCGGAGAGTTCCTCGACGGGATCGCCCGCGCCCCCGGCCATTACGGGAAATTTGCGGCCGTCTTCCACATGGGGGCCTGCAGCTCGACGACCGTAACCGATGCCGGATACGTTTTGCAGAACAACTACGCCTGCACAAAATCCCTCTGCCGCTGGGCGCGCGCCGCCGGCGCGCGCTTCGTCTATGCCTCGTCCGCCGCCACCTACGGAGACGGCTCGGCCGGGATGGATGACAGCATGGAAAACCTCCGCGCCCTCCGCCCGCTCAACCTCTACGGCTACTCGAAGCAGCTCTTCGACCTCTTCGCGTGGCGCGAAAAAATCCTGCCGGACATCGTCGGCATCAAATATTTCAACGTTTTCGGACCGAACGAATACCACAAGGGCGACATGCGCAGCCTCGTCTGCAAGGCCTACGACCAGATCCGCTCGACCGGGAAGATCCGGCTCTTCAAGAGCTACAAACCCGGCTATGCCGACGGATGCCAGATGCGGGATTTTGTTTATGTGAAGGACGCGGTGGACATGACCCTTCACCTCGCGGAGGAAAAGGAAGCCGGCGGGCTTTTCAATGTCGGCTCCGGAGTCGCCCGCACCTGGGTGGATCTCGCGAACGCCCTCTTCTCCGCGCTCGGCCAGCCGCCGGATATCGAGTTCATCGAGATGCCGGAGAACATCCGCGACCAATACCAATACCACACGTGCGCGGACATTTCGAAGCTCCGCTCCGCCGGCTACACCAGGCCGACCACCCCGCTCGAAGAGGCGATCCGCGACTACGCGATCCATTACCTCATCCCCGGAAAACGCCTCGGCGAATAGCGCCGGGAGACCCTTTGGAGTGGCGGGCGGACGGGCGGGCGGTTAGGTTGCACGCATGTCTGTCGAATTGCTCGCTCCGGCCGGCGACTGGGATTGCCTGCGGGCGGCGGTCGCCAACGGGGCGGATGCCGTCTATTTCGGGATGCCCCGGTTCAACGCCCGGATGCGCGCGGATAATTTCCGGGACGACGAGCTGCCGGATCTTGTCGCGTTCCTTCACAGCCACGGGGTCAAAGCGGTCGTCGCGCTCAACGTCCTGATCTTCACCGACGAGCTGCCGGATGCCGTTGCCGAGCTGCAGGCGCTCCACCGCGCGGGCGTGGACGCCGTCATCATCCAGGACGTCGGCCTCGCCGATCTTTCGCGGAGGATGTTCCCGGACCTTCGCGTTCATGCCTCGACGCAGATGACGATCTCCTCGCCGGAGGGCGTGCGGTTTGCGGAATCGCTCGGAGTCCGCCAGGTCGTCCTCGCACGGGAGGTCTCGCTGCGCGAGCTCGAGAAGTTTCCGCCGGTTCTGCCGCTGGAGGTTTTTGTGCACGGGGCGCTGTGCGTGGCCTACTCGGGCCAGTGCCTCACCAGCGAGGCGCTCGGTCGCCGGAGCGCGAACCGAGGCGAGTGCGCTCAGGCGTGCCGGCTGCCCTACGAGCTGATCGTGGACGACGCACTGCAGAACCTCGGCGACAGGCGCTACCTCCTCTCCCCGCGCGATCTTTCCGCCGTCCGGGAAATTCCGGATCTGATCGCTCGCGGAGTGGCGAGCTTTAAAATCGAGGGTCGGCTCAAGTCGCCGGAATACGTCGCGGCGGTGACGTCCGTCTATCGCAAGGCGATCGATGCCGCGCTCGAGCGGCGGCCGCACGAGGTCACCGGAGACGATCAATACCGGCTCGAAATGACGTTCTCGCGCGGGTTCTCGACCGGATGGATCCACGGCGTGAACCATCAGGAACTCGTGGGCGCTCGGTTTGGAAAAAAGCGCGGAGCATTCGTCGGCCGGGTCGCCCGCACCGGCAGCCGCCACGTCGAGATCAACGATCCCGCCGTGCACCTCAAGCCCGGTGACGGAATCGTCTTCGACACCGGCGGCGACCCGGACCGCGAGCAGGGCGGGCGGATCTTTGAGGTCTGCGGGGCAAAACTTTTTTTCGAGCGAGGCAAGCTCGACTTCCAGGCGATCCCGCCGGGGACGCGCGTTTGGAAAACCAACGATCCCGCGCTCGATCGCGAGCTGCGCAAATCGTTCTCGGGAAAAATCTCCGGCCACACGTCGAGGAAAGCGGCGTTGGATTTCACTGTCAGCGGCGCTGCCGGCCGGCCGCTCGTGCTCGAATGCCGAGGAATCGCGATCTCTTCGGAAGCACTGCTCGAGCCCGCGCTGACCCGCCCGCTGACGGTCGGGGCACTCGCGGCACAGTTGGGAAAACTCGGCGACACGCCATTCGTGCTGGGCGAAATCATCAACCGCCTCGAGGGCGATGTCATCCTGCCCCTTTCCGAAATCAACAGGCTCCGCAGGGAAATGGTCGCGCGGCTTTCCGTGCGCGACACATCGCCCAGGACCACCCTGAAATCGATTTGCGAAGAATTTCTCACCGCGTCGTCTTCGCCGCAAAATCTGGAGGGCGCTGCTCCGTCAGCGCCGCCCCTTCTCGCGGTTCTCTGCCGCACGCAGGAGCAGCTCGGCGCGGCTCTCGCATGCGGCGTGCGCGAGGTCCTTGTGGATGACGAGGACATCCGCCGCTACCAGGACGCCGTCGCCCTGGCGCGCCAATCGGGCGGCGCGCAAATCTTCCTCGCCACCCCGCGCATCCAGAAGGCTGGCGAGGAGGGGTTCTTCAAGCTCATCGAAAAGGCCGCGCCCGATGGCGTACTCATCCGGAATGTCGGCGGCATTTCGTATTTCTCCCAAAGCCCGCTGCGGCGGATCGGCGACTTTTCTCTCAACGTCGCGAACCCCGCGTCCGCCGCCGTCTTCCGCCGGCTCGGCCTCGAACGCCTCACGATCTCGCACGACCTCAACGTTTCCCAAATCCTCGCCCTGCTCGGCCAGGCGCCCCCGGACGGGTTCGAGCTCACCCTCCACCATCACATGCCGATGTTTCACATGGAGCACTGCGTGTTCGCCGCATTTCTGTCCGGCGGCACCGATCCCACAAATTGCGGGCGGCCTTGCGAAAATCACCGCGTCCACCTCCGCGACCGCACCGGCATGAACCACCCGCTCCGCGCGGACGTCGGCTGCCGGAACACCCTCTTCCATGCCGTCCCGCAATCCGGCGCGGGCTTCTTCCCCGAGTTCCTCGCGGCTGGGCTCCGCCACTTTCGCATCGAACTCCTCGAAGAATCCGCCGAAGAATCCCGCCGCATCATCGCCTCCTACCAGGCCCTCCTTTCCGGAAATGACGCCGGCGACGCGCTCTGGAAATCCCTCAAAGCCAGAAGCCAGGTCGGAGTCACCACGGGAACTTACGAATAAAGCTGGAATATCGTCTCGCAGGATGGCGGGGCGCGGGCTATGTTTACGGACGTGAGGTGGTCGATCACATGCCTGTCGGTTCTGGTTTTTGCGGCGTCGGGCCATGCCCAGACGCAGGAGCGGAAGCTCATGGATCGCGTCCTGAAGCCGAATATGGAGCAGGCGAGCACGCTGCAGAAAAAGACGTTCGGAAAAACGAGCTCGGTGATGCTGCGACCGGCGAGCGAGTCGAAGGACGGATTTACAGGCGTGCGGGACGCTTACATCAAGGACTATCCTTTTCAGCACTCGTTTCTGGGGATCAAGAACCCGTGGCTCGGAGGCAAGGTTTATGAGACGCAGGCGGCTTCGACGTGGTCGAAATCCGCGATCGCAAACGCGGACCGGGCGGTGCCGGTGAAAAAGGCGGAGGCGGTCGGATATTACGACGCGACGAAGCAGGCGGCCTTCGGGTCGCCGGTGGTGCCGGTGCGCGCGTTCATCCCCCAGGCCGGGACGCCGGGCGCGGTGAGCCAGATGTCGGAAAAAATCAACAAAAAGATGACGATTGACGAAGTGCGGGAATTGCTGAACAAACCCCATTGATCCGATGTCCTCACTTTCTGTCCTCACCCGCGGTTGCGCAACCGTCCACAGCCCGGCCGAGCTCGAGGAGAAGCTCGCGCTCGGCCGCCCGCTCAGAATCAAACTGGGCGTGGATCCGACCGCGCCCGACATCCATCTCGGCCACGGCGTTGTGCTCTCGAAACTGCGGGAGTTCCAGGATGCCGGGCACGAGGCGATTCTGATCATCGGGGATTTCACGGCGATGATCGGGGATCCGAGCGGGCGCTCGGCGACGAGGCCGCAGCTGACCCACGGCCAGGTGCTCTCGAACGCGAAGAGCTACCAGGAACAGGCCTTCAAAATCCTGAGCCGCGAGCGCGCGAAGATCGTTTTCAACGGCGAGTGGTTCGAGGCGATGAGCTTCGAGGAGGTGATCAAGCTCAACAGCCGGGTGACCCTCCAGCAGATGCTCGTGCGCGAGGATTTCCGCGAGCGCCTCAACAAGGGCCAGCCGATCCGCGCACATGAAATCCAGTATCCGATCATGCAGGGATGGGACTCGGTGATGGTCCGGGCGGATGTCGAGCTCGGCGGCACCGACCAGCTCTTCAACATCATGGTCGGACGCGACCTGCAGCGCGAGGAGGGCCAACCGCAGCAGGTGGCGATCACGATGCCGATCCTCGAAGGGCTCGACGGACACCAGAAAATGAGCAAGAGCCTGGGCAATTATATCGCGCTCAACGAGCCGCCGGGCGACATGTTTGGAAAAATCATGAGCATCAGCGACGCGCTGATGGCGCGGTATTACGATCTCCTTCTCGGCGAACCGGTGCGCGCGGAGGCGCATCCGATGGAAGCAAAAAAACTTCTGGCGCGCCGGATCACCGCGAGGTTCCACGACGAGGCGGCGGCCGCGCATGCTCTCGAAGAATTCAACCGGCGGTTCAGCGCGCGCGACCTCGAATCCTCCGAGCTGCCGGGCTTCACCCCCGGCCCGGCCCGCGATTTCGTGAGCCTCGCGGTCGAGGCCTACGCGCAGTGCTTCCAGGTGACGCGCTCGCGCTCCGATGCCCGCCGCCTCATCGAGGGCGGCAGCGTCCAGTGGCGCGGCGAAAAAGTTTCCGACGCGAAGGCGGTTCTCGCCGCCGGGGAAACCGGAGTCCTCAAGCTCGACAAGACCCGCGCGGTCCGGATCGAAAAGTAGCCGCTTTTGCAGCGGAGGCATCAGCCTGGCTGACGCGGGGCGTCTGAGTGCCGCATCTTGGAAATATTCGGACTTTGCAGCGAAAACCAAGGGGTATGGGCGTCCCGCCCGTGTGGGCACTGGCTCTGCAAGCGCAGGCGAGTGGCGCGCGCCGGCGAGGTTCCAATGTCGGCGAGGTTCCAATTGCCGCGCCGGAGAGGATTCGATAGACTGGCCGCCTGTCACATGTCTGGAATCACACTGGAAATCCTTTTTATTTTTGCCCTTCTGCTGGCGAACGGCCTGTTTGCGATGGCGGAGATCGCGCTCGTCACGGCGCGGAAAGCGAAGCTAAAGACCTTGGCCGACGAGGGCCATAACGGAGCCAAGCTCGCCCATGAGCTGGCATCGTCACCCGGACGGTTTCTCTCGACCGTCCAGGTCGGGATCACGCTCGTCGGAACCCTCGCCGGCGCGTTCGGCGGCGCGCGCATCGCCGAGCCGCTCTCCCTCTGGGTCGCGAAAATCCCCGGCATCAGCGAGCCGACCGCCCATTACATCGCTCTTTTTCTCGTGGTCCTCATCATCACCTATGTGTCGGTGATCATCGGGGAGCTTGTGCCGAAGCGGCTCGCCCTGAGCAACCCCGAGCGCATCGCCTCCGCCCTCGCGCGCCCGATGAATGCCCTCGCCAAGATCTTTTCCCCGGTCGTCAATCTCCTCAACCACTCGAGCGACTTTTTTATGACCCTGCTCGGCGTCCGCAAGACGAGGGACTCCACCGTCTCCGAGGAGGAGGTGCGCGTCCTCATTGACGAGGGCCTCAGCACCGGCGTCTTCAAGAAGGCGGAAAAGGACATGGTCGAGGGGGTGTTCGATCTCGACGAGCAGACGGCGGGCGATCTCATGACCCCGCGCGCCCGCATGATCTGGCTCTCGCTCGACGACTCGGACGACGAGAACTGGCGGAAGATCGCCGGCAGCGGCCACTCGCATTTTCCAGTCTATCAGGAGACGCGCGACAACGTCATCGGGATGGTCTCGGTCAAATCCCTCTGGGCGAACCTCTCGCTGGCCGGACGCGCCGAACTTCGCACGCTCGTCACCCCGCCGCTCTACGTGCCGACCGCCATGCCGGCCGGCAAGCTCATCGAGGCGTTCAAAAAATCCGGGAAACACATCGCGCTGGTCGTGGACGAGTTCGGCGGACTCCAGGGTCTCGTCACGCTGAACGACGTGATGATGGCGATCGTTGGCAACCTTCCGGAGCGCGAGCAGCGCGACGATCCGAAGGCCATGCTCCGGCAGGACGGGACGTGGCTCATTGACGCCATGCTCGACATCGATGAAACCAAATCCAGCCTCGGCATTGAAGACGACCTGCCGGGCGAGGACGAAAACCGTTTTTCCACCCTCGGCGGCTTCATCCTCCACCGCCTCGGCCACATCCCCCGCGAAGGAGAAAAATTTCTCTGGGACGGATTCGAGTTCGAGATCATCGACATGGACCGCCAGCGGATCGACAAGGTGCTCGTCACCCCGCGCACGCCGAAACCGCCGGCCGCCGGCCCGACGGATCCGACTGTGGAAACCTGACCCGCAGGAAAACCCCGGCGCGCCAGGATGTCTGGATTTGTGAAAAGATGGCTTTGACGAAACCGGACAAAATCCCTTGGTTATTGGGAATGGGAGAACCGAGCGGATTGGTGGACTGGGAGCAATTGGACATGGTGACGTTTGGCTACGCGCCGGAATTTGTGGAGATCTACCGGGAATTCCTTGAGCAGACGCCCCACATGTTGGACGCCATGGAAGAAGCGCGTCAGAGGGGGGACGTGGCCGCCGTTTCGAAGTGCGCTCACAAACTCAAGGGGAGCGCCCTGAATTTCGGGTTTGCAGGAGTCAGCGCGCCGATGACCGCCTTGGAAAGGGAGACCAAGGATCAAGGGGTGCTGGATCGCGCGGAGGAGAGGATCCGTCTGGCGCGCGCAAATTTCGAGGCCGGGCGCGCAGAGGTGTTTGCGGCCCGGGCGATATAGAGAGGCGGGCTTCCCGCGCTCAGGCTCCGGCGGCGTCCTCGGCGGAGCGCTTCGCATTCAGAGCGATGTGCGCCAGAGGGTGGAGGGTGGAGATCCGCATCCCGTAGAACGAGCGGTAGACGAAGAACAGTCCGATGAAAAAGAAGACCGCACCGATCATCGGGGCGATTCCCGCCGGAGCGTTCACCGCGATTTCCACGGCGAGGATCCCGAACAGCGTGGTGAACTTGATGATCGGGTTCAGGGCGACCGAGGACGTGTCCTTGAACGGGTCGCCGACGATGTCGCCGATCACCGTCGCATCATGGAGCTCGGTCCCCTTCATCTTCAGTTCGACCTCGACAATCTTTTTCGCGTTGTCCCAGCACCCGCCGGCGTTCGCCATGTTGATCGCCATGTAGAGCCCGAACATCGCGATCGAGATCAGGTATCCGACAAAGAAAATCGAATCGAAGCAGGCGAAGGCCAGCGTGAGCGAGAAGACGACGCCGAAGATATTGACCATCCCGTGCTGGGCATATTTCGTGCAGATCCTGACCACCTCGTTGCTGTCCTTGGCGGAGGCGCGGTCGCTGCCGCTGAGCTTGATGTTGCGCTTGATGTAATCGACCGCGCGGTAGGCGCCGGTGATCACGGCCTGCCGCGAGGCGCCCGCGAACCAGTAAACCACGGCACCGCCCATCAGCAGCCCGAGGATGATCCTCGCGTCCACGATGCTGAGGTTCGAGAGGTCGGTCCATCCGTAGTGCTTTTTGAGCATCAGGATGAGCGAGAAAATCATCGTCGTCGCGCCGACGACCGCCGTGCCGATGAGCACCGGCTTGGCCGTCGCCTTGAACGTGTTGCCCGCCCCGTCGTTGTCCTCGAGAAGAAGTTTTCCCTTTTCAAAATCCGGGGCAAACCCGAAGTCGCGGAGCACCTCTTCCTGAATGCCCGGCGTCTGCTCGATTGTGGAAAGCTCAAACACCGACTGCGCGTTGTCGGCCACCGGGCCGTAGCTGTCCACGGCAATCGTCACGGGACCCATCCCGAGCATCCCGAACGCGACGAGCCCGAACGCGAAGATGGCGGGATACGCCATGTAGTCGCCGACCGTGCTGAGGCTTGCCAGATAGGCGGCCAGCATCAGAAGCGAGATGCTGACGCCTTTCCAGAAGCAGGAGAAATCCCCCGCCACGAGCCCCGAGAGAATCGTCAGCCCGGCCCCGCCCTCGGTCGTGGCATTGACCACCTCGTGGCAATGCGCGCTCCGGGTGCTGGTGAACACGCGGGTCAGCTCGGGGATGACCGCCGCCGCCAGCGTCCCGCAGCTGATGATCGTCGCCAGCTTCCACCACAGGGTCGGATAGGCGGGCGCCAGCATGAAGTAGCTGACGACATAGCTCACCGCCACGCACAGGAACGAGGTCAGCCAGATCAGGATCGTCAGCGGGTGCTCAAAATTGAAATGCGCGTGCTTCCCGAAAAATCCCTTCGTGATCCAGGTGTTGATCTTCCACGAAACGATCGAGGTCGGGATCATCACGATCCTCATCGCGAAGATCCAGATGATGAACGTCCACATGAACTCCGGCTTCACGGCGAGAAGGATGAACGTGATCAGCGCGACGCCGGTGACGCCGTAGGTCTCGAAGCCGTCGGCCGTCGGCCCGACGCTGTCGCCGGCATTGTCGCCCGCGCAGTCGGCGATGACCCCCGGGTTCCGGGCGTCGTCCTCCTTGATCTTGAACACGATCTTCATGAGGTCGCTGCCGATGTCGGCGATCTTCGTGAAGATGCCGCCGCAGATCCGCAGGACGCTCGCGCCGAGGGATTCGCCGATCGCAAACCCGATGAAGCAGCTCCCCGCCAGGGCCGGCGGAACAAAAACGAGGATCGCGATCATCAGCATCAGCTCGACGCTGATCAAAATCACACCGATGCTCATGCCCGAGCGGGTCGGGATTTCCGAAACGGCCAGCGCCCGTCCGCGGAGGGCCACGAACGCCATCCGGCTGTTCGCGACATTGTTGATCAGCATTCCGAACCAGGCGACAGCGAACGAACCTCCGATGCCGATGAGCGACCACATCAGGATCAGCGCCACGGTCGGGGCGTCATTGTGCTTCAGGAACCCGAAGTAATAAACGATCGTCGCACCGATGAACACTTCCAGCAGGAGGAGCAGCCGGCCCTGCTGGAGGAGATACGTCTTGCAGGTTCCGTAGATGAGCGTGGAAATCTCCAGCATGCTCTTGTGCGCCGGAAGCTTCCGGAGCTTCAGGTATTCCATCCAACCGAAAACCATTCCGAGCGCGGCCACCGCCAGGCCGATCCATAAAATCATCTCGCTGGGCAGCGAGAATCCCGCGATGGGGAAAGCCAGCGAGCGGTCGGTCGGAAGGGCGAGATCGGATTCCCCGGCCCGCAGAATCGCTGGGCAAAGAATCGTGACGAGTGGAAGAAGGCGTGAGAATTTCATGACGGCAAGGATATGGATTGTTCGTGGCGAACGGCTTCCCCCGCTTTCGCGGAGGCATGAATAACGGGCCGGATCCGTTTCCCGCGCACCGTGCGCGGAAAAATTTACTCATAAGCAAGCCTTATAGATGGGAGGATCCCCCGGTCAAGATGATTTCAGCTTATCTCGCGCGCAGATTTTTTTTCGACAATTGGCATTGATCCTGCTACTTGCTGGACAAGCCCTGCCGGTCGGGATACAGAAAAAACCTACATCAAACAAGCCCCTCATGCCGGCGTGAGGGACATCAGACACCAAACATTATATGGCGAAATATAAACTCGAATACATCTGGCTGGACGGGTATGAGCCCGTGGCCAACCTCCGCGGAAAAACCCAGGTCAAGGAATTTGACACCTTCCCCTCGCTGGCCGAGCTCCCGATGTGGGGGTTTGACGGCAGCTCGACGCGCCAGGCCGAGGGACACAGCTCGGACTGCGTTCTGAAACCGGTGGCCTGCTTCGCGGATCCCACCAAGACGAACGCCGCCCTGGTGATGTGCGAAGTCCTCCTGCCGGACGGCACCCCGCACCCGACGAACTCCCGCGGAACGATCCTCGACGATCCGGATGCGTGGTTCGGATTCGAACAGGAATATTTTCTTTACCAGGACGGCGTGCCGCTGGGGTTCCCGACCGGCGGCGGATTTCCGCCTCCGCAGGGGGAATACTACACCGGCGTCGGCTTCAAGAACGTGGGCGACGTGGCTCGTGAGATTGTTGACACGCACCTGGACCTCTGCCTCGCGGCGGGGATCAACCACGAGGGCATCAACGCCGAGGTGGCCAAGGGGCAGTGGGAATTCCAAATCTTCGGCAAGGGCTCGAAGACCGCCGCCGATCAGGTCTGGATGGCGCGCTACCTCCTCCTCCGCCTCTGCGAAAAATACGGGGTGGACGTGAACTGGCACTGCAAGCCGCTCGGCAAGGATCTCGACTGGAACGGCTCGGGCATGCACGCGAACTTCTCGACCAAACACATGCGGGAATCCGGCGGCAAGGCCTACTTCGAATCCCTCATGGCCGCGTTCGACAAATACAAGAACGAGCACATCGCGGTTTACGGGCCGGACAACCACCTGCGCCTCACCGGGCTGCACGAGACCCAGTCCATCGACAAGTTCAACTACGGCCTGGCCAACCGCGGCGCCTCGGTCCGCGTTCCGCACAGCTTCGTGAACAACGGATACAAGGGCTACCTCGAAGACCGCCGCCCGAATTCCCAGGGCGATCCCTACAAAATCGCGAGCAGAATCCTGCAGACGATCGCGACGGTTCCGACCAAGTAGCCATCCGCCAAACAAGCATAGCAAACGCCGCCCGGCTCACCCCGGGCGGCGTTTTTTTGTCCGGCCTTGCAAAACTCCTGCGATCAACTATGCCTTGGCGGCCCGCCGCCTTTCCAACAATCCATCATAGAAAACACCATGAACGCATCACCCAAACCCATCTCCATCCAGCTCTACACCCTGCGCGACGAGACCGCGAAGGATTTTCCCGCCGTGCTTCGCCGGCTGGCCGCCATCGGCTACAAAGGCGTGGAGCCCGCCGGCTTCTTCGGTTTCACCCCGAAGGAGCTCCGGCGATTTGTCGAGGATCTCGGCATGGTCATCTCCTCGACACACAGCCCGTGGGCACGGCCGAACAACCTCGACGAGGTCGTCCGTGACTGCGGGGAAATGGGGGTGACGATGGTGGTCGGCGGCTACGGGGCGGACGATTTCGCCAGCATGGAGGCGATCAAGAAAACGGCGGAAACCACCGCTCAAATGAACGCGACGCTGACTGCGGCCGGGCTGACGCTTGTCATTCACAACCATGCGTGGGAGTTCGAAAAGATCGATGGGCGCATCAAGCACGAGATTTTCGCCGAGCTTTGTCCGGATGTGAAGTTCGAGCTCGACACCTATTGGGCCGCAAACTTCGGAGAAAACGATGCTCCGGAAATGGTCCGCCGGTTCGCGAAGCGCTCCCCGCTCCTGCACATCAAGGACGGCCCGCTGATCCGGCCGCAGTCGGTTTACAACGCCGCGACAAGCACCCTGGAGGTGACAGGCACCAGCGCTTCCCTGCTCGCTGTGGGAAGCGGAAAAATGGACATCGAAGGCGTCATCGGCGCCATGGATCCGGATGTCACCAAGTGGCTGGTCGTCGAACAGGACAACAGCGACACCGACATGTTCGAGTGCGTCGAATCAAGCTACCGGTATCTCGTCGGTCGCGGCCTGGCCGCCGGAAACAAATAGCCCTCAAATTCCCAAATGGAAGATTGACGGGGGCTCAGCGCAGGAGGGCGAGCGCGAGGCTGCGCCAGACGAACCCCCGGCCGACTTTGACGCGGGGGTTGTCGGGGGCGGCCGCGACGAGGTCGAGGGTGCGGTTGGCGAGCAGGAGCGGAAGGCGGGCGGCCGCGCGCAGGCGGCGGCAACGGACGGCGGCGACATAACGCGCCCCGTCGGCGAGGTGCCCCCGGGCGAGGGCAAGCCCGGGGGAAAAATTCTGCGGGGCGACATAGATGCGTCCCGCCTTGGCGTCGGCGTGGCGGTCGCGGAGGATGTTGACCCACTGGAGCCCGCAACCGAAGGAGAACCCAAGCCGGCGCATCGTCTCAGGGGATTCCCGGGAATAATCCGGAACATGCTTGAAGCAGACATCGGTCCAGAATTCCCCCACGCATCCGGCGACGAGCCCGGCGTACCGGCGGGCTTCCTCGAGGGGCAACGGATCAGAAGAGGCGGCAAAACGCTCGAGATCAAAAATCTGCCCGGCGCGGATGGTCTGCCAGACGCGCTCGATCTCCACCCGATCCGGAGAGGCGCGCAGCATCTCGAGGAGTGCGGGCATCGCCCCGAGAAGGTCGCGATCCGCGCCGGCCATCTCTCCCAGTTCGCAGAGCGCCTGCGGAGGCCAGAAGGACGGCAGCCCCTGGAGCAGCCGGAGGCGGAGGCGGGCCGGTGCCGGAGCGACGTCGGCAATCGAGTCCGACGCCCGCGCGAGGAGATAGGCGAGGGAGAGCGTCGGCCGTACGCTCTCCCGAAGCAAACGCAGCGAAAGAAAAAACGAGCGCGAGACGCGTTTGAGAAGCGGATAAAAAACAGGATCTGTCATCGGCGTTTGCGCAGCCGGCCGAATGCGGGAGGGTTCACGAGGGTTCATACGATCTCGCGTGCCATTCAGCCGTTGTCATTTCTCTCCGGTGGCGGTCATGCTGTTTTTTTCAACTTTCCCAAACGTCCGTGCTCGCATATGGGTGGCGCATGGTCAAGAAGCTCCTTCATACCCGCTACCGGGTTTCCGATCTGGAAAAAACCGCCGCTTTTTACCGCGATGTCCTCGGGCTCGAGGAAGTCCGCCGCAGCACGAGCGAACGCGGATCCCAGCTCGTCTTCTTCAAAGCCTCCGGGAGCGAGGAACTCATCGAAATCTGCAAATTCGACGAGAGCGGTCCGGTGCTGGTCGGGCCCGATCTCACGCATCTCGCGTTCGAAGTCGAGGACCTGAACGCGTTTGCCAAACACTCCGCCGCCCTCGGCTACCCGCTCAGCGACGGTCCACACAGATCCTCCAACGGCTCGGCCATCGCGTTTGTGGACGCCCCCGAGGGCTACGAGATCGAACTCATCCAGCACGCCCCATCTCAATCGCCCGAGCCCGGCCCGACCGCCGCCCGGTGAACGAAATGACCTGCTGGCGCATGGAGAAACCGGAAAAAGAATGAGCGCCATTTATTCAGCGGACGATTTGATCGCGGGCGGGGAGATTTTTTCGCGGGTGTCGCCGCCGGCGCGCCTCGGGGTTTTCGGGGATCCCGTCGAGCACTCGAAGTCGCCGGCCTTTCACAACGCGGCCCTGAAGGCGGCCGGGATTGACGCGAGCTACGTGATGATCCATGTGCCGGCGGAGAAGGCGGCGGATGCATTCCGCGCGCTGCCCGGAGCCGGGTTCATCGGGACGAATGTGACGATCCCGCACAAGGCGGCCGCGCTGGCGGCGGTGGATGAGGCGGATGACTTCGCGCAGCGCGCCGGCAGCGTGAACACGGTGGTCGTCCAAGGCGGCAGGCTGCTCGGGTTCAACACCGACGGGCCCGGACTCGTGCGCGCGATCCGCGAGGAATTTTCCGTGGATCTCCGCGACCTGCGCATCGTGTTGCTCGGGGCCGGCGGCGGGGCGGGCCGCGCGATTGCCGTGCAGTGCGCGATGGAATCCTGCGAGCGGCTTGTGCTGGTGAACCGGACCGTCGACAAGGCGCGGCGGCTGGCGTCCGAGCTCGCGCCGTTCTTCCGCAGCGACCGGCTCGTCGGGCCTGTCGAGCGGGTTCAGGCGATCGGGTTCGACGAGGCCGCGCTGCGCGAGCAGCTCGCCCATGCGGATCTGGTGATCAACGCGACATCGGTCGGGATGCGGCGCACCGACGCTCCCCTGATCCCGCCCGCTCTCCTCACGCCGAACCTGATGGTCTATGACACGGTCTATGCTTCGGGCAGGACGCGCCTGCTTGAGGACGCCTCGGCCGCGGGCGCCAGATGCGCGAACGGCCTCGGCATGCTCTTGCATCAGGGCGCGCTTTCGTTTGAAATCTGGTTCAACCGCCCCGCACCGCTCGACGTGATGCGGCGGGCACTCATGGAGGCCGCATGATTCTCTCTATCGCCAGCACGCAGCTTGTCTTTCTCGCCCTCGGGATGCTTGCCCTGAACGTGCTCCTGAAAGCCGGCGGGTATGCCGCCAACGTGGCGGGAACATTTCCGCCGCTCGCCCTCACGCTCGCGCACCAAGGACTGTGGCTGTTCTGCGTGCCGCTCGCCTGGGTGTGCCTCGCGACCGCCTGCACGCGCTGGAACAACGCGATCCTGAATGAAAAAACCGCGCGCGCGACCGGCGTCGCGATCGCCGCGGCGATCTTCCTGCTCTATTCCTACGCGGGGTCGCTCTTCTTTTGAAAAGGAGCGCGGGCATCCTTGCCGACTGGTTCTCGGGTTCGGCTCTATCTCCCCGGCAGGATGCCCGCGAGTGCAGGAAGGATGCCTGCGCTCCCGAAGAAATTTTTTCGGCCCGCTGCTCGGGGAGCCTTCGTGTTTTCTCTGCTAAACTTCCCTCCCGTGACGTCCTGATTTTTCGCAAAGCTGATCCCGTGGAAATTCGATGAACCGAAAAGGGCTGGTCGCACGATCAGCGCCCGGAGGGCCGACGGGACGTCGGCCCCACATCGCTTGACGAGCCTGCCGGTTATTGGGTTTTTTTCGGCAGGCGGCTTTTGAACTCCGGGCGGTAGAACCAGTCCGACCAGCAGCTCCAGCCGGCCTTGGTCATCTCGACGGGCGATTCGATCCAGCCGCCTTTGCCATCCGGGCGGCAGACCCGGTAGGAATCGTTCCACATGGCGGAGGTGCCCTGCGGGACGTAGAGGAACAGATACGGCTGCTCGCGGTAGATGAGGCTTTGTATCTGGGCGGCCATGCCAATGATTTTGTCGCGGTTGTATTCCTGGCGGATCGCCTCGAGGAGCTTGTCGACCTCGGGGTTCTTGTAGCCGACGACATTCAGCTGCTCCGGGTTGGTCTGCGAGGAATGCCAGATCTGGAACTGGTCGTATTCGGCGCCGAGCGACCACCCGAGCACGATGGCGTCGAAGTCGCCGTTGTTGACATGGTTCTTCAGGAAGACCGCCCACTCGTAGAGCTCGACCTTCACCTCGATGCCGATGCTCTTCAAACCGTTCTGCACAAGGGTCGCGATGTCGCGGCGGATTTCATTTCCGTTGTTGGTGATGAGTGCGAAGGAAAACCGTTGGCCGTCCTTCACGCGGATCCCGTCCGGCCCGGCGATCCAGCCGGCCTCGTCGAGGAGGCTCCGGGATTTTTCCGGATCATACGTGAACGGCACGACGTCCGGGTTGAAAAACCACATCTGCGGGGTGAAGATGCCGGTGCTCTGGGTTCCGTGGCCGTAGAGGATGTATTTGACCATGGACGGGACGTCCGCCGCATGGGCGAGCGCCTGGCGGACGCGTTCGTCCTGGAAGAGCGGGCGCTTGAGGTTCCACCCGATGTAGGTGTAGGCGTTTGAGGGCGAGGAAAAGACCGTGAACCTCGGATCCTTTTCAAACGCGGTGACCGCCCACGGCTCGGCGCTCCAAAAGTCCACCTGCCGGGTCTCGAAGGCCAGACGGAGCGAGAGTTGGTCGGGAAGCGAACGGAATACCATCGCGTCCAGCCACGGCCCGGGCGCATCAAAATAATCCGGGTTCCGCACGACGCGGATGAACTCGTTCGTCTTCCATTCGCCAAACTGAAACGGCCCGGTCCCAACCGGGTGGCGATTGAAATTTTTCGCCCACCATTCCTGCGGTTTGCCCTCGAGGATGTGGGCGGGGAGGATGGAGATCATCCAACTGGTCAGCGCCGGGGAATACGGCTTCCGGTAGGTGACGCGCACCGTGCGGAGCCCGGGGGTTTCGATGCTCTGGATGAGGTCGAAGTCCGGCTTGCGCGGCGAGGCGGACGCGTCGTCCATGATCGCCCGGTAGGTGAACGCCACATCGCGTGAGGTGAACGGCGCGCCGTCGTGCCAGCGCACGCGGTCGCGCAGGGTGAAGACAACGAGCGGCTCGGCCAGAAACTCGACCGGGCCGGCGTCGGCGACCTCGCCACCGCCGTGCGCTGCCAGCCAGGCCTCGATGAGCGGCTTGGTTTCCGGAACAGCCGTCAACTCGAAAACCGCTCCGGATTCCACCCAATCGCGCACGATCCGCGCGGCGGGATGCGCCTTGCGGAATTCCTCAAGAACCGCGCGGGCGTTTTCCTTCACCTGCACGCGCAGCGTGATCAGCGGCTGGAGCGAGTCCTTCGGCAGACGCCCGAAAATTTCCTGCGAGGTGGCGAGCCCGGGCTCGGTGAACGAGAGCAGAAGGAAGTTCCCCTCGATCCGCACGGCCTCGAGCTTCCAGCCCTCCCACTCCGGCCGCCAGGATTCCACCAGCTTCATCGCCGCGGACGATGAGGCGGAGTCCTTGAAGACGATTGTCGTCGTCTGGCTGAGCATCCAGGATTTTGCAAGGTCGCCGGTGATCTCGAGGTTCTCGTCGTATTTGAGAAGCCCGTTGAAAATCGTCGAGAAAACCTGCGAGGCCGCGCTGTCGGCCTGCTGGATCGGGTTCAGGGACGAGGGCTCGCCGAGCACGCCAAGCGACATCTCGTTCTTCTTCGAAGTCGCGAGAAACGCCGAGTTGAGAAAACTGGCCGCGATCAGCGCGAGGAGGAAAACCGGAAGCCCGTAGATGAAGTAGCGTGCGAGGCGCATGGAACTAGATTCGGCAGATAGGAGTTGTTTGGCGTTCAGTTTTCAAGGCAGCGGTGCATCTATTCACCAGTGAACTGTGCGGCCAATCCTTTGATGCTCATGTTCTCTGCAATTGCATCGTGGGGGATGAGCAGATATTTCCACGGTTTGCCACCGTTTTGGACGGCGTGGTCGGAGGCGTGTCGGCACCAGCGGACTGCCGAGTCCTTCTTGGCTACGACTTCCCCGTCTTCCATCTCCTTCCGCATTTTCGGCTCCAGCATGAAGATGGCGTCCGCCGTCTCCGCGATAAAGTCGGGTTGGTATTCGCGCTGATCGGCCCCCCACTTGTAGAAAATCTGGAACTGTCCGCGACCCGGCTTGAACCACTTCGTTGCCTCCCGGTCCAGAATGACCGAAAGCACACGCTCCGTGTCGGACTGGAATTTCTGCACCGGATAGAGGCAGCGGCTGAACCCGCCGAATATCATCAGCGCAATTTTCGTTTTGTCGGCCACAGGATACCGGAAATTGTGAATCGCCTCGTCGGCGGGCGCGGTAAAGGCCAGGGGTTTGAGCGAGGTGAAACCCTTGCTCACGACAACATCGTAGCCCGATGCCTTTTCCCAGTGATGCGCCTGCATTTGTGCGTGGATGAAGTCAGCAAGCTGCCGCTGGTAATACTGGAGCACGTTGGTGAGTTCGGATTCGTCCTTCAGATAGCCGCGCAGGTGATTCACCAGTTGCCCGGTCAGTTCGTAGAGCAGGTCGGCGTGGTGGTCGTAGGAAATGTCGTCGAAATCGATCAGCGTCCGGACAAGGCCGTCCTCCATGCGAACTTCCGCTGGCCCGCTTCCCGACGATGTCAACATTTCCTGCTGATGGGTGCGCAGGTGCTGGATGAGGATGTCGCGTTCGACCGGCTGATAGTGAATGGAGCTCGCGTCCAGTTTGAACGGGTGGAACCCGCTCGTCACCTCACCTTTTGGCACGACCAAGATGCATGGGATGTCGATGGTCTGCTGGACGACCAACGCGGTTGTTTTTGCCACGACGGCGGCGATGTTGACCTCGTCCATGACACCGGCCAATTCGCCCTGAACAGGAGTCATCTCTTCCATGACTCTGGATGTGATCTCCTGCTGGATCTCCGTCTGCAAAAGCTGGTTTGAACTCGGAAGTTGCTCGTACCGGTTAATGACCTCGTAGGCAATTTTTGCAATCTTCTGCTCTGCTTCTGTTGCAAAAATAGGTTTCGCGGCCGACGCGCCGGATTCCGTGATGGTTGTGGAACTGGATTCCAGCGACTGCCCTCCGATTTGCGCCAGAATGCCCGACTGCGAGACGACCGTTGCCAGCCGCTGATGCTGCCCCGCTGGTTCGAGAATAATTTTTTCCAGTCTGATCTGCGAGTCTGGCCGATTGGCTTCGTCGACGATTTCTTGAAACCTGTCGTGGGCCACGATGGTCAGCCGGTCCACCGCGCTGACCCCGGTGCGCTTTCCGTATGGAAGGCGCAATCCCCGCCCGATGGACTGCTCGATGAGAATCCGGGCGTTGGCCGCGCGAAGCGGGATGATGGTATAAAGGTTGGTCACGTCCCATCCCTCCTTGAGCATGTTGACGTGAATGACGATCTCGGTCGGCTCGTCAGTGTGCTCCACTTTGAGCAGACGGCTGATCATCTCCTCTTCCTCGGCTCCGGTCTTGCTGGAGTCCACTTGGATGACCTTTTCTTTATAGCGACCCTCAAAAAAACCATCGGACTGGATGAGCCGCAATAACTCCCCGGCGTGGGTCGTGTCCCGGGCGATGACAAGCACGAAGGGCTTCACGATCATCTGCCCGGTTTCCCGCGCATAGGTTTCCAGCCGCACCTTCACGTCCTCATGCAGGCGGATGCCATCCTCCAGTTTGATCTTTTCGATCTCGGCGGCGGAAAACTGTTTGGGGTCGAAGTTTTCCTGAGTGGCCACGGCTGGCTCCTTCACGAACCCATCCTGCATGGCTCTCGCCAGCGGATAGTCGTAAATCACGTTCTTGAACTGGACCGCCTCTTTGGGGCCTTCGATGAACGGCGTGGCCGTCAGTTCGAGCCCGAGCACCGGTTTGAGTTCATTGATGGCCCGCACCCCCGCGCTGGCCCGGTAGCGGTGCGATTCGTCCATGATGAGCACGAGATCGGGGAGAGCCGCCAGATACTCGAAGTAGCTCTCGCCGATGTATTCCGAGAGCCGCTTGATGCGCGGAGATTTCCCGCCGCGCACCTCGGAATTGATCTTCGAGATATTGAAAATGTTGACCTTGCAGCGCAGTACCTGATCGAACATCGTGCCCGCTTTCGCCTCGTAGTTGTCACCCGTGATGATTTCCGGCGCTTCCTGGGCAAACTCGGCGATGCCCTTGAAGACATATTTGGGAGTGTTCGGCGTGAAGTCGGCGATCAGCTTGTTGTAGATCGTCAGGTTCGGAGCCATGACGAAGAAGTTGTTGATGCCGTGGGCGAGATGCAGATAGCTGATGAATGCTCCCATCAGCCGCGTCTTGCCGACGCCAGTTGCCAGAGCGAAGCAGAGCGACGGAAATTCGCGCTCAAAATCCGTGACCGTTGGATACTCGCCGCGGATGATCTCGAGCGCAGCAGCCAAATCCGCAGCCTTGTTCGGCGGAACGATTTCGGTGATGCGGTCGAGGATTTCCAGCGAGTGACGCTGGGGCGGGCGCAGGCTCAGGCGTCCGGCAATAGCGTTGACGTGTCGGTTCATGATTTTGAAATGGGGTTCCAGATGGGATGGTTGGCCCAAGCTTCGGGTAGTCCCATCGACGCGCGGGGGACATCGGAATATTCGTTAAAGAGAGCTTCTGCTCTTTCGTGCCATCGGCTGGATGGGGAAATCATCCGCAGCATGTGGCGGCAGATCATGAGAATGATCCCGCATCGGTCGGTGGGAAGTTTGTTTTCGCCGTGCCAGTCGGGAAATTTCCTCGAATTCGGCAGCAGGGGCGGATAGCCGAGAACACGGTTCCAGAAGCGGGAGTGATGGGCGCAGATATTTCTGGCGGCATTGAGGCTGCGGAGCCAACTCAAGGTTACTTCGTCCGGCAGTCCGTATTCTTCGGCAACGCGGCGTTTCAGGTCGGGCTCGACTCCTTTGAAAAACGTGAGGAGACTCCCCATGCTCATCAACTCCGCAAGCATCCAAATGGGAAGATTTCTGTGATGGTCGCCGTATTTGTCGAAGAAGTGCTTTTTGAATGTCTCCTTGCTGCGGTCGGTTTCCTCCTGGAGAGCGGTCCGCCATTCCAGGTAGTCCCCGATCGAGAGCTTCGGAAGGTTGGCATCATCGCAATATCCGAACGGGCCATTGGCGTGGGCAAAGTGGAAAACCAGTTTGGTCCGCACGGACACCTCGACACGCTCGATGGCGTCGAGCGTCAGAACCCGGAGCCGCCGGTCAAAGCAATATCGCCTCCAGACGGTTTGCAGATTCGTGCCTTCAACAAACCGGTCCAGCGGCTTGTCTTGCTCATCGCGGAGCCGGAAGGGGTGGAGATACCCCGCCAGCCGGTAATAGCTGACCGCTTGAAGCCGGGAGATCAATTCCTCCCGGTCGGCCGCCAATCCCCGCTCCAACAACCGGTCGGCCTGGTCCTCAAAGCGCAGGGGTTCCTTCGGATACTCCATCAGAATCGGCTCCTCTCCATGGCTGCACAATGGCATCCGGGCAAAAAAAACCCGCCGGAATTAAGCGTCATGTCCTCGAAAGGACCGAGAGGCTCGGCGGGCTTGCTGAGGTAAAATTCGACGAAACGTGCGCGCACGTCAAGGGCAAAGAACGGGGCGGGCGGGATTATCGCGGTCTTCACCGCGCTCTGCATTTTGACTTCGCATTGCTGTCGATCCCGCTCCAGCGGGATGGGCAGTCGAACCCACGACCTCCTCCGCGTCGCCGAGGCTTCGCGTGAGTCCCTCATAGAAACTCCTGTTGTCCCATCGGTGGCGGGGCCTTGGGGAGGTTTTCCACTTTGAGGCTGTAATCGTCGTGCCCCCACTCGCACCGGGTGAGGACGGCTTTGGGGATTTTCTTCACGGTCAGGTTCGGGTAGCCTTCCTTGCGTCCCCGGAACGCAGAACAGACCACCAGCAGTGAACGCTCCGACCCTACTTCGTCGCTCAATTGCTGGAGCTGGTCATGGCTCAGGCTCGCCGTCGTCACGTAGAGAAAATCCCGCTCCGTGGAACGCCCGTGCTGCCAATAAATCGTTTCGCTCGGCGCATAGGTGAACCCCTCCAGCTTGCAAACCGCCTCGGCCAGCATCGGGGCATTGAATTCTTTGCTGATCACCCAATTCCCCCACCGGTCCTGCGTAAGCAGCGAAGGCGCGAGCCGGTAGTATCGAAACCCGCCGCCACCCTTCCAGCCGACGGACTCGGTAATGCCGCCGGGGTCCGCGCCGTCCACCACTTTTTTCAGCCGGGGAATAATGTGCGTGTGGCAATGCTCTCCCAGTTCCACCATGATCCAGCGTCGCCCCATCTTCTGCGCCACCGCGCCGGTCGTGCCGGAGCCACCGAAGGAATCCAGAACCCAGTCGCCGGGGTTCGTGGATATAATCAGAATACGTTCCAACAGGCCCTCCGGCTTTGGTGTGGCAAAGGGTTCGATCTCAGGAAAAAGTTTACGCAAATGGTCGCGCTTTGCGTCTTGATTAGATCCGACTTCACTCGCTGGCCACCACGTCCGAGGAACAACTCCTTGCTGAACTTCGGTCAGGTAACGCTTGATGATCGGCATGCTATCGCCCTTGGCTCCAAAATAGGCTCGCCCTTCGGCCCTTGCTCTATTGAGGTTCTCCATGGAAAACCGCCAAAAGTTACCTTTGGGCGGCACAACTTCCCTGCCCGAAGGCAGAGTTATAGGAAACCGAGCGGATTCAGATCCGCTTTTCGCTGTTCCATTGTCGCCTTGGAGCCATGGGCCACGCGGATCGTTGTCTGGGTTTCGATAACGAGATTCTTGTGCCTCGGAGCGAGGCAAAAGATTTCGAGATTTTCGCCAAATGCTCCGATCCTTTGCATAAAGAAGAAGGTGGTCGTGTGCCGAAGATATGTCCGTATCGCCTCGACGCCCTTGATCTTTTTCCCAAGCAATTGAACTTACAAAATTCTGGCGGCCAAAAACCTCATCACAAAGAACTTTGAGGTAGTGACACTCGTTGTCATCAATAGTGATCCAAATCGCTCCCTCATTGCCGAGCAGTCGTTTCAATATCTCAAGTCGCTCTCTTATCAGCGACAGCCACAGCGAATGTTCGACCCCGTCGTCATAATGCTCGAATGCGCTGCCCGTATTGTAAGGCGGGTCGATGAAGACGCACTTGATCCTGCCCGCGAACTCCTGTTCGAGGGCTTTGAGGGCGAGGAGATTGTCGCCGAAGATGAGGCGGTTGTCGAAGATGTCGCCCGGATCATTCTCCCGCGAAGGCGCGAAGCCGCGAAGGGGGGAAGAGGTTCCGAGGTTTTCCGAGTCCGTGCATTTCTTCGCGTTCTTCGCGCCTTCGCGTGAGACCTTTTCCTTCACCCGGAATTTCGCATGATACGACATCTCCGGGTCCTCGAGCAAAATGCGCGGTTCAAGCCGGGGGCGGTTCTCCTTCCCGATCCACGTCAGCTCGAGTTTTTGTTTTTTCGACACGTTCATCAAATTATAGCCGGTGTTTGAGACGTTTTGGCGTCTGGACTCGCGGCTGTGGCTTCCGTCCAAAGACAGCTTTTCTTCCAAGTGACCGCAACACCCTTCTGAATGATTTGCTGCAAACTCGGCGGAACGACAGGGGGGGTCCTGGACGTTAGCTTCCGGGCGATATATCGGGCGATCAGCGGCTTACCTGTATCGTCGCTTAAGCCGAGTTCTTTTCTGGCCGCAGCCGTCAGGGCATCAACATCTGGAAGTTCTCCTCGCAAATCTGTTTCCCATTTCTTTTGGAAGCACGCCACGCCGTCTGCCACTAGGAGGGCCTTCGGCTCGTTTGCGGGCTCGCCTCCCAATGCAAGAAGCTCTTTTGATTTTTCTATGATGTTCTTCTCCGGGTTTCCACTGTCGTAATCCAGAAGCAGGTAACAGGGAATGTGCAACTCATTGAAAATCCTGAACAGCCGATCCATCATCCCTTTGCCACCGCATTCCACAATACTGATGTTTTGCGGATCGAAAGCGCAGTTTTCAATGGCGTCGGCATAGATCGGAAGGCTGTATTCTTCAGTTGCCCCTTCGACAAGAATGATCTTGGCCGCGAAGAAGCCTTCGTTGCGGCGCGGATTGTATGCGTGGGAATACAAGTCACGCATGGAATCAGCAGTAACATTTCCTTTGAGCCTCGGAACGCGCGCCTCCAAATCGACAATCATCTTTGCCATCGGCAACTGCCACGCTTCGCTCTGCGTCAGTTTTTTCCCATCCGCCTTTTCAACACGGCATTCTAGTCTGATGATTTCGTCAAAGCAGGCCACATCGACCAGCAGGGAAGAATGTGTCGAAAACACAACCTGGTCGCCACCTCCGGCAATTTTTCGGAATACACGACGGATCGTCCGTTGCGCTTGCGGGTGCATGTAGAGTTCCGGCTCTTCAACGGCGAGGATGAGACTCCGTTTTTTGCCATCTGGTGAGGATGTCATTAACTCGGCGTAACGCCTGAGAATTGTGAAGATGACCGCTCGTTGTAGTCCGTGCCCCTTGTTCTCAACCGAGTTTCTAAAACCATCATCAATGAAGAGCTTCGGCGCGCTCAAGAGAGCTTCCAAGGTCGGCGTTTGAAATTCGATCTCCAAATCGCATCCGACAAAAAAGTCGCTCAACAGCTTGTTCAACTGGTTTTCCGTATCGGCAATCAAGGGGACTCGCTCCACTCCGCCAAGCCTATTCATTTGCTTGGAGACTTCTGCAAGAATGCTTTCGATCTTGGTTTTCTTGTCAGCAGCGACCGTATCCAGAATTGCGAAGAGGAGTTTTCCGAACGGACTGGACTTTGTACCCTTGGATTCTTCAGTGACGTCTCGAACAGCAGGAACAAGAATGAAGAATGGGAGCGTTCCCTTCAGAACATTGGCGTAGCCTTTCGGATTGTCTATCCATGCATCATCCATCGGAATGCTCGCTGCATTAGCGGTCACGAACTGTTTTGCTTTTTCCTTCCACTCCCCCACGGTCGGCTTTTTGGTAACTCCTGCCCAGGAATCTGCAAATGAAATGCCGTTGATTACGAGCTGATCTTTTGTTTTCCACCACTCGGCGACGCTGTCTCCGCTGATCTTGGATTCCTGAAGCCACTCCACTTTTGGAGTCGGCTGCTTGTAGTGTTGACTGATATTGATCTTTTCTTCGTCATCATCTGCATTGGATTCACCGGTTTTCACACCCATCCTTGCAGAGCGGGCCATGTGGAACGTCCCATCGGTTTTGAGACATCCAGCGAGCGCTTCGTTTTCCTTTTCCGTGAGACCCGTGAAGATGGCTTCCACCCGGATTTCCAAGGTTGTATCCTTGTTCCAAAAAGATTCGTCGTTCAACGCCTTTGTGCTCGGATTGAAAAGGAAGTCCAAAGCTCGAAGCACCGCCGACTTGCCGGCGTTATTTGCTCCGACGAGTGCGTGCATGTCGCCGATTTGCAAGGTCACGTCCCGACAAGAACGGAAGTTTTGAATGCGAACTTGTATCAGTTTCATTGTTTGCCTCCGACTTCCTTCACATCTTCAATTGCCGTCAATTCCAATCCCTCAATCTCCTGGATTGTCGAACCGGCGATGCCTTGCAGGTCGCCATACATGCCGACGGTGGATTGCATGACGCGCTCAATTTGTTCATCGCGCTTGGCCCATTGTTTCGTAATGGCCTTTTTCTCCTTGTCGAGGTCTTCCTTCATTGAACTGAAAGCTTCTACAATGGCTTGGACCCGCTGCCGGAATCGCGGCCCGGTGAGGTATTGATAGACCAACTCCATTTTTGTCTGCTGGCCTTCGGATGCCTGGCGCGCAGTGGCGATTTCCATGAGGGTGTAGCGCATCGTCACGGCGACGGGGAGCGCCGCTTGCGGTGTTGCAACCCAAACGCCTTCGACCAAGCCAAATGTCTCAATCCCTTTTGGAAGCACTTGGCTGATGATGACTGCGATTTCCGCTTTCGCTGTCCGCTGGTCGTCGCGGAGTTTCGCCAGCCAGCCGTCGCTCCAATTTTTGGTTCGCTTGGATTCCCACAGGATCGTTCCGCTTTGTTGACCAAGCGGACTGATGACGCGCTGCAAAATGTCGCCGCCATGTTCACCTTTCGCCACAGGCTCAATCGTATCATGCGGGAATTTTGCTTTCAGGAGTGTTTCGAGTTCGAGTTCCTGAACCTCGCCTTGAAGCTGTTGCGAGCCCTGCTCGGCTCGGCGTTTCAGATCTTCGATTTGCTTCTGCATGGAAGCAATCGTTTGTTCCGCCTCAGAAACCTTGAGCCTCAATTCGTCTTCCGCTTCTTTTTTCGCCTGTTGGCGGGTAGCGGCAAGCCCTTCCGAAATTCGCTTTTCAACTGTCAGGTCAAGCTCGCGCTTTGCGTCATCAAGCTCGCGCTGCTTTTTCAGTAAATCGGTCTGTGCTTTTTGCGCCTCGGTGAGCTTTTCATCCTGTTTTTTTAGAATCTCCTGAAGGTCGGCAACCTCTTTTGACTTTTGATCGAGGTCGTTGGACAGGGCAAGTTTGGCTTTTTTGCCTTCTTCGGCGACGATGATTGTGCGTTCTTGCTGGACCCTTGCCGCCACTTGCGATTCGAGCGAATCTTTTGCTTTAGAAAGTGCGGCCTCGCGTTCTTGAATAGATTTTTCACGCCCGGCAACATCGAGGTCTTTCTGTGCCAAACGCTTCTCAAAATCGAGTCGCGTGGATTCAATGAGCGGGGCAGCAAGCGATTCAGTCAGCTTGATCTCACTTTTGCACTTCGGACAAATAATGGTTGGCTCTTCCATAGTTTTTTTCGGGCTTTATGGGATCTAAACAAGTCCCTTCCACGCAATTTCGACTTTGTGCTTGAGGGTATTGAAGCTGCCGGGCGACACGCGTTTTTCCCGGTGTTGCAAACGCCCGAGCACGATGCTGGGTGTGATGCCCTGCTTTTTGGCAAAGGCCCGTATCACGCCCTCGCCGGGGCGGGCAGGGAGCGTGGCTAGAAAAGCGCTCCAATCGGCGGGTGCGATGAGGAAGTCGCCCGCCCAGTCGTTGGCCTCCTGTTCCTTGGGATTGTCCACGCCGCGATATTCGACAAAGACATCGCGTTTTCCGTGGAGCAGGATATGCGCGGCCTCGTGGAAAAAGGTGAACCAGAGGGAGTCATCCGTTTTGTAGCGCAAGCTGAGCTGGATGATGGCTTTCTCCGGGGTGAGCCAGCGGGTGAATCCAGAGACATGGGTCTTCGGAAGTTCCGGCACCAGGACGACCGCCACGCCGGATTTCGCACAAAGCCGACAGACTTCCGGCCATGCTTCTGCCGGGTTCTTTGCGGTGAGCGCGCGGATTTTCAGCAGGTTGGCGGCAAACGCTTCCTTTTCGTAGGGCAGGCATTCGCGTTTTTGCGCGATCACTTCCCCGGCACGGAGCCATGCGCTCAAGTCGCCCAGATCGGTCTTGAAGTGTCCGGATTCACGGGCGGCACCACACAACTCGCCGTAGGTAGATTCCCATTGTTTCGGTGAGGCGACGCCAAAGTATCGGAGGAGCTGGCCGACGCGCTCCACTTTGTTCATGAGAAACGGCACGAGGCAGAGGTCGGCCATCTTATTGTAGGAAAAGCGATCCACCCAGCCGACTTCCTCCTGCAACCGCTTTTCATCCTGCAATCGGGCGATACGTTCGCGGTAATTCGACTCCGCATTGTTCCAGAATGAGGCGGGGACGCCCGTGACCTTTTCCAGTTGCAGGGCGGTTTCCGGCATGATCTGGGCGGTGCCTTTGATGATCTGGTTGATCGTTTTCAAAGGACGCCCCATGCGGGTCGCCAGTTCTTTCTGGGTCAGCCCAAGGGTCTCCAGTGTCTCGAGGAGGGTTTCTCCGGGAGGGAAGGCATAATCGGGTTGGAAGGAGAATTTCGCGCTCATTTTTTATGGGTATCTACAATTTCGGTGACGGTGACTTGGGTGATACGCGACCAGTCCAAGCCCTCATCAGGTTTGCGGGGCGTCTCGGCATGATCCGGCACCATCAGCAGCCGGTAAGGGTGTTTGACATCCACGGAAATCTGTTCATTGCGGTCGGCTTTTAATTCATGCACCCGTGTCTGCGGGAGTTTGGCAAGCTCGGCCAGGTTCTCCGCATCTGCGACTTGCTGGAGCCGGAGCAGGATTCGCCTGCCGTTGTCGGGGCCGTAAGTGCGCAGGGTTTCTTTTTGACTCCCCAGCAGCTTCGCGAGTTTTTTGTTGATGAATGAAATTTGCATCGGAGGCGGAAAGTGTCAACAAAAGATTTACCCAAAGGGTTAAACGAAATTATCAGTCTCACGAAATGCGTTGTCCGCCAGCTTTCCAAGGCTGTCCGATGTGCGCCGCTTGGTCAACTCGTGGGCGAAGTCTTTGGCATGGCAATCGATCAGCACGGGAAAGCCGCAACGCTATCCAGAAAATCCCGCACTCACAAGGCTGCATGCCCTCTCCAAACCCGCGCGGGGGAAATGGGAAGTCTGACCTGAACAAGCGGGTCAGATCGCCTCGAACCGGCTCATGCGCTGGAGAAGGAGGATGCGCTCCTCGATCTGGGCGGCGTCCACGGTTTTCAGACGCTCGAGACTGAATGCCTCGACGTTGAAGCTGGCCAGAACGGTTCCGAAGACGACCGCGCGGCGGAGCGCCTCGAAACCGACCGGCCCGTCGTCGCTCTCGCGGGCGAGGACCCCCGCCAGGCCGCCGGCAAACGTGTCGCCCGCCCCGGTCGGATCGTGAATGTCCTCGAGCGGAAACGCCGGACAGCTGAAAAAATCGCCCTGGGCACCGAAGAGGAGGCATCCGTGCTCACCCTTCTTGATGGCGACATACTTCGGGCCGAGCGCTAGGATCGCCTTCGCCGCCTTGACGAGGTTCGTCTCGCCCGTGAGCTGCCGGGCCTCGCCGTCGTTGAGGATCAGCATGTCCACGCGCCCGATGAGCCGCAGCAGGGAGTCCTTCGCGATGTTGATCCAGAGATCCATCGTGTCGGCGATGACGAAGCGCGGCTTCGCGACCTGGTCGAGCACGTGGTGCTGGAGGTCGGGCGCAATGTTTGCCAGAAGGATGAACGGCGTCGCCTTGTAGCTTGCGGGCAGCGTCGGCGTGAAGTGCTCGAAGACGTTGAGCGCGACCGAACGGGTCTCCCGGGTGTTCATGTCCCACAGGTATTCGCCCGACCACCGGAAGGTTTTTCCGGGAACGATCTGGAGGCCCTCGAGATCAATCCGGCGGCCGCGCAGAAGCTCGATGTGCTCTTTCGGAAAATCCTCGCCGACGATCCCGACAAGGTTCACCGGACTGAAATACGAGGCCGCCACCGCGCCGTAGGACGCCGAGCCACCGAGGAGGTTCGGATGCTCCTCGACCGGGGTTTTGATGTCATCCAGAGCGATCGAACCAACGATGAGGACGGACATGGGATCAGACGGATTTGCAGAACTCCTCGATGCGGTCGAGGCCGGTCTTGATGATGTCGAGGCTGGTCGCGTAGCTGAGGCGCACCGTGCGGTCGTCGCCGAACGCAACGCCCGGGACAAGCGCGACATTCGCCTTGCTCAGCAGGCGGTCGGAGAAGTTCTGCGACTTGAGCCCGAACGAGCTGATGTTCGCGAGCACGTAAAATGCGCCGAGCGGCTTGACGGCTGTGATGCCCGGGATGCCGCTCAGGCGCTCGAACATATACTGGCGGCGGATGTCAAATTCCTCGCGCATGTCGGTGACGCACTGCTGGTCGCCGGTGAGCGCCGCCAGGGCACCATACTGCGCGAACGAGCAGGGGTTCGACGTCATGTGGCTCTGCATCGAATCGATCGCCTTCGCGATCGGCGCGGGCGCCCCGAGGTAGCCGATCCGCCAGCCAGTCATCGCGTAGGCCTTGCTGAACCCGTTCACCGTGATCGTGAGGTCGTAGGCCTCGGGCGTGAGCGAGGCGATGCTGACGTGCTCGGCCCCGTCGTAGGTGAGCTTCTCGTAGATCTCATCCGAGAGGATGTAGATGTCCTCCTCGGCGGCGACTTCGGAAATCGCGCGGAGCTCCTCGCGCGAATAGACCGAGCCGGTCGGGTTGCCGGGCGAGTTGATGATGACCATCTTCGTGCAGGGGGTCATCGCATTCTCAAATTCTCCGGCCGTCATCTTCCAGCCGTTCTCCTCCTTCGTGTTCACGATGACCGGCACGCCTCCGACGATGCGCACCATCTCGGGATAGCTGAGCCAGAACGGGGCCGGGATGATAACTTCGTCGCCGGGGTTCACGACGGCGGCGATCGCGTTGAAACAAGACTGCTTGGCCCCGTTGCTCACGATCACTTGGCCGGGCTTGTATTCCAACTTGTTGTCGGCGGAAAACTTTTTCGAGATCGCCTGGCGGAGCTCGGCGAGTCCGGAGCTCGGGGTGTATTTCGTATGCCCTTTGTTGAGCGCCTCGATGGCGGCTGCCTTGATGTGCTCCGGGGTGTCCATGTCGGGTTCGCCGGCTCCGAATCCGCAGACGTCAACGCCTTCGGCCTTGAGGGCCTTGGCTTTGCTGTCGATGGCAAGGGTGAGGGACGGGGTGAGTTCGGTGAGGCGGGACGCGATTTCCATAGGTGTTGAATGATTATTGATGAGCCACGGGCAAGCCGTGGGCAGTCGGGCAACTTATCGGGCCGCAGGGTGCCGCGTCAACCGGGATTTTTCACTTCTATTCCAGCCGCACCCGGGGATCCACAACCGCGTAGAGGATGTCGGAAACGAGATTCCCGATCAGGACAAGCCCGGCAACGATGAAGTTGAGCGCGACGAGCGTCGGATAATCCCGCTCGAGCGCCGCCTCGTATCCCAGGCGCCCCATCCCCGGATAAGCAAAGATCATCTCGACGATCACCGAGCCGCCGATCAGCGCGGGGAGAAGCCCGCCGATGCCGGTGATGAGCGGGCGGATCGAATTCCGCAGCGCGTGCTTGTAAAACACGACGTCCTCCTCGAGGCCTTTCGCCCGCGCGGTTCGGATGTAATCCTCGCGGAGCGTCTCCAGCATGCTGGCCCGGATGTAGCGGGACTGAACCGCGATCCCCCCGAGCGAGAGGATGATCGCCGGCAGCGCGACATGCCACACCCGGTCGAGCCCGGCAGAAAAAATATTCGGAAAGTCGATCCCATACGACTGCGTGCCGAGCACGGGCACGGACGTCCATTTGACGAGTGCGATGATCGCGAGGTTGGCGATCCAGAACGTGGGCACGGCGATGAAGACGAACGCTCCGAGCGAGGCCCAAAAATCCGGCGGCCGCCCGACATGCCGCGCACAGTAAATCCCGAGCAGGAGTCCGAAGGCGAGCGAGATGAGGATCGAGGCGACGTTGAGCGTGATCGTCGCGGGCATCCGCTCAAAGATCCGATCGAGAACCGGGCGGTCATCCTTGATGCTCTTGAGCCGGCCGCTGAAGAGATCCCGCATGTTCAGCCAGTATTGCTCGTGGATCGGGCGGTCGAGATGGAACTTTTTCCGGAACATCTCCTTCACCTGCGGCGTGATCTTCGGGTTCAGTTCGCCCCAGGGATACGGGCTTCCCGGCGCCATCGTCATCATGAAAAAGGACACGAGGCTGATTCCGAAAATCAGCACGAGGCTGATGAGAAGCCGCCGGATGATGAAAGGAACCACGGCGGCTTATCCTGCTGGGCTGGCCGCGATTTTCTTCATGCCATCCACCCCGCCGCCGGACTCGTAGCCATCGAGCTCCCGGATCCGGCGCGCGTGGCGGCCGCCATCGAACGGGGTCTCCAGCCAGATGTCCACGACCCGGAGGGCGATCTCAATCGAGAGCATGCGCTCGCCCATCGAGAGGACGTTCGCGTCGTTGTGCCGCCGCGAAAGCTCGGCCGTCTCGTCGTTCCAGCAGAGCGCGCAGCGGACGCCCCGCACCTTGTTGGCGGCGATCGCCTCGCCGTTTCCGGATCCCCCGAGCACGATCCCGCGCTCGGCTTCTCCCCGCGCCACCGCCTCGGCGGCCGGAATGATGAACAGCGGATAGTCGGTGCTCGCTTCCGAATGCGTCCCGCAATCCACGACCTCGTGGCCGGCTTCTTTCAGATGCGCGACGATCCGCTCCTTGTATGCGAATCCCGCATGGTCGCTGCCGATGCTGATTTTCATTGGACGGGGACAGGTTGGTCGGAGTGGGGTGCCTGGGCGGTGAGGCCGAGATCCGCCAAGAGCCGCCGGTCCTCGTCCACGCCCGGATTCCCCGCAGTGAGAAGCTTGTCGCCGTAAAAAATCGAGTTCGCCCCGGCGAAGAAGCAGAGCGCCTGCGCCTCGCGGGTGAGCCGGGCGCGTCCGGCCGAGAGGCGGACTTTCGCGCGCGGCAGCACGATCCGAGCTGTGGCAATGAGCCGCACCAGATCAAAAATATCCACCGGCGGCGCGTCTTCGAGCGGGGTCCCCGGCACCGGCATCAGGCAGTTGATCGGCACGCTCTCGGGCGGCGGGTCGAAGTGGCAGAGCACCTCAAGCATCTTCAGGCGGTCGGTGACCGTCTCGCCCATGCCGATAATCCCTCCGCAGCAGACGCTGATCCCCGCGCGCTGCACCGCCCCGATCGTGTTCAGGCGGTCCTCGAACGTGTGGGTCGTGACGATGTAGGAATAGTGCTCGGGCGAGGTGTCAATATTGTGGTTGTAGGCGGTGAGCCCGGCCTCCTTGAGCTCCCTCGCCTCCTCGTCGCCAAGCTGCCCGAGCGTCACGCAAACCTCGAGCCCGAGCCGGCCGACCTCGCGCACGGTTTCGAGCATCTGCTCAAATTTCTTGTCGCCCTTCCGAACCCCCTTCCAGGCCGCCCCCATGCAGAACCGGGTCGAGCCATTCGCCTTCGCCATCTGGGCCACCGGCAGCACCTCGTCCACCGTCATGAGCGGCTGGCGCTCGAGATCGGTGCCGTATCGCGAGCTCTGCGCGCAATACCCGCAGTCCTCGCTGCACCCGCCGGTCTTCACGCTCAACAACGTGCAGAGCTGGACTTCGTTCCTGTTCCAAAATTCCAAATGCACGCGCCGGCTCTCGTGGATGAGATCGAAAAGCGGACGGCTGTAAATCTGAGTGAGTTTTTCCAGTGTCGGTGTCACAGGCCTGAATTTTCTACCCGCCCCGGTGCTGCGAGTCAACCGGCACGTTCGGCTGAATCGCACGGGCTCATGCCAAAAAACACAACAAACCCCACTTCCTCCCTCCGTTCGACTTTTACAAATAATGTCCCACCTGGGACATTATTTGTAAGCGCTCTGGGGGGGGAAGTCAGCCCGCGACCGAGCGGACGGTGCCGTCGGCAAATTTCGTGGCGAGCGTCTGTCCGGCGGATACCGCGCGCGCTGAGCGGATCAGGGATCCGTCGGCGGCGAAGGTCATCGTGTAGCCGCGGGCCAGGGCGGCGGACGGGCTCAGCGCGGCGAGCACGGCAGAATGCCTGCCCAGGTCGGCTCGCGCGGCCGCGAGGCGTTTCTCCGAGCCCTGCCGCATCGCGGTCTGGAACCGCACAAGATCCGACAGCGCCACGGAGATTTTTTTCGCCGGGCTGTGCGAGGAAAGGATTCCGGCGGATCTCTCGACACGGAGCCGCCGGGCCTGCACCCAGTCGCTTCCCGCGCGATGAATGTCGTCCGACATCCGGTCCATGTCCTGCCGGCTCTGCTGGAGCCTCCGGCAGGGTTCGGAAAACAGCGCGGTGCGCCGAAATCCTTCGACCCGCTCGCGGGCGGCATCCAGCCGCGAGGCGAGCGAGCGGCCCAGCCTTGAGGAAAAATGCCCCAGCTGTTCCAGAAGCTCGCCGGCATCCGCGCTCAAAATCTCCGCCGCCGCGCTCGGGGTCGGGGCCCGCACATCGGCCGCAAAATCCGAGATCGTGAAATCGATCTCGTGCCCGACCGCGCTCACGACCGGCACCGGGCTCGCCGCGATCGCCCGGGCCACCGCCTCCTCGTTGAACTCCCACAAGTCCTCGAGGCTGCCGCCGCCGCGGGTCACCACGATCACATCCACCGGTTCGATCCCGAGTTCCGCCGGATTTCCCAGAAGCCGGATCGCCTCGGCGATCTCCGCCGCAGCGCCTTTCCCCTGCACCCGCACGGGAAAAATCACCACTCCGATCCCCCTCTGCCGCCGGTGAAGCACATTCAAAAAATCGCGGATGGCCGCACCGGTCGGCGACGTCACGACGCCGAGCCTCCTTGGAAACCTCGGGAGCGGACGCTTGCGCTCGGGGCCGAAAATCCC
>Ga0194039_1000183_pt1 | contig 40217 bp, 35 predicted proteins | sample JunL228m_MetaG_FD_148679 | JGI IMG/M metagenome (GOLD analysis project Ga0194039, IMG submission 148679) | Anoxic zone freshwater microbial communities from boreal shield lake in IISD Experimental Lakes Area, Ontario, Canada - Jun2016-L227-8m | ecosystem: Environmental > Aquatic > Freshwater >...
GTGCATAACTTAAAGGATATGGATGCGTACGCCCGGTACCTTTCAGAAAACCCGGGGGAAGTCCACACCCTCTTTAAGGAACTATTAATCAACGTGACCAGCTTCTTTAGAGACAAAGAAGCATATGATGCGCTGAACAAAGATGCACTGCCCAAGATCTTTGAAAATAAACCAGAGAACTATATCTTCCGGATCTGGGTGCCGGGCTGCGCCTCCGGTGAAGAAGCCTACTCGCTTGCTATTCTCTTTCGCGAGTATATGGACTCAATCAAACAGGAGTTCAAGCTCCAGATTTATGCAACCGATATCGATGAAGATGCGATCGCAACTGCCCGGGCAGGCATGTACCCGGCAAATATTGCCATTGATGTCTCACCCGACCGGCTGCGACGGTTCTTCTCTAAAGAGGAGAGCGGTTTCCGGATTAAAAAAGAGATCCGGGAGCAGGTTGTCTTTGCCATCCAGAACGTGATCAAGGATCCGCCGTTCACAAAAATGGACCTGATCAGTTGCCGGAACCTGCTCATCTATCTTGAAGCCGAACTCCAGAACCGGGTGATTCCGGCGTTCCATTATGCGCTCAGGCCGGACGGGGTGCTCTTTTTGAGCCCTTCTGAAGGCATAGGAAATTTCACCGATCTCTTCGGGTCGATCGATAAAAAGTGGAAGCTTTACCGGGTCAAACCCTCCTTAACATCAGCCCGGACGCTGGTTGCCCAGCGCTTTGCATGGACCGGCGAACTGACAGAGAGAGATGCGGTTGAGGCGGGAGTTCGGAAGGACAAAACAAACTTTACTGAACTCACCAAACGTGTGCTCCTCCAGTCGTTTGCCCCGCCGTCTGTGATCACTGATGATAAAGGAAATATCATCTACGTGCATGGCGACACCGGGAAATACCTCCAGCCGGCACAGGGGCAGGTCAGCACCAATATCATCGATATGGCACGCGAGGGATTGCAGCTGGATTTGCGCTATGCCATCCAGAATGCGGCTGTGCAAAAGAGACTGTTTATCGTAAGGGACTTGCCGGTCAAGACAAACGGCGGCATTCATGGGGTTGACTTAACGGTACGCCCGCTCGCTGACCCTGAAGCCACACGGGAGCTGCTGCTCATCAGTTTCCAGGACTCTGTGCAGCATCAACAAGAGAAAAGCACCCTCAGGAAGCGGGTTACTGCTAAAGGCGAGTCAAAGCGCGTAGAAGAACTCGAGCAGGACCTGGTGTACACGAAAGAGAACCTGCAGGCAACGATTGAAGAGATGCAGGCAGCCAATGAAGAACTCAAGTCCACAAACGAGGAACTGCAATCAACAAACGAAGAACTCCAGTCCACAAACGAGGAGCTCGAGACCTCCAAAGAGGAACTCCAGTCGGTCAATGAAGAGATCATCACAGTGAACTCGGAACTGCAGGCAAAGATCGAGCAGCTTACGGATATCCAGAACGATATGAAGAACCTGCTCGAAAACGTCAATATCGGCACTATCTTTTTAGATCTGCACCTCACTATCCGGCGATTCACCCGCGAAGCAACAAAAGTGTTCCGGCTTGCGGCATCGGATACGGGCCGCCCGCTTGCAGATATCCGTTCCCTGATCCCGGATGTGGACCTGATCTCCGATGCACTGGCAGTTCTGGAATCGCTCATACCCCGGGAAATACCGGTGCATACTGCAAATGATGAGTGGTTCTTAGTCCGCATCATGCCGTACCGCACACTGGATAACGTGATCGATGGCGTGGTTCTTACTTTCTCCGACATTACCTCTTTCAAAGCGGCCGACGCTGAAGCCCGGGCGGCCCGTGATTATGCAGAGAGCATTGTGGACACGGTCAGAGAACCGTTCGTTGTCTTAAACGGAAAGTTTGAAGTGATCTCAGCGAGCCGATCGTTCTATGCGATCTTCCATACAACACCTGAAGTAACACAGGGGAAGGTTATATTTAAGATCGGAGACAGCCAGTGGGATATTCCAAAGCTCCATGAACTGCTGGAGGACGTGCTGCCGCAGAACCGATCGTTTGAGAATTTATTAGTGGATCACGTATTCCCCGGTATCGGGCAGAAAAAGATGCTCCTCAACGCCCGTGAGATTATAGGGGAAGCTGGTACCCCCCATCTCATCCTTCTGGCTATGGAAGTGATCCCGCTTCCTGGCGATAAGGAAGAGAAGGGTAAACCCGCAGGTAGGATGGGAAGAGAACCTGATGGTTGCGGGAAAGAAGAAACCGGCACAGAAGAACACTGATACCCCGGGTATTGAACGAACGCTTCGGGATGATGCGGAGAAGCAGTTCGCACACTCCACGGAGAGTTCTCCTGACTTTAAGGGGCAGACTCCGGAAAAACTCATTCACGAACTCAGCGTGCACCAGATTGAACTTGAGATGCAGGCAGAAGAGCTCCGGAGAGCATATCTCGCGCTCGAAGAGTCTCGGGACAAGTTCCTTGACCTGTATGAGTTTGCCCCGCTGGGGTATGTCACGCTCAACGATAAGGCACTGGTAACAGAGGCAAATCTTGCTTGTGCAACGCTTCTCGGTATTGAGCGAAGCAAATTGATCAGTGCACAGTTCGGGAAATTCGTTGCTCAAAAAGATTCCGATCAGTGGTTTTTGTATTTCAGGAACGCTCTGAACCGTGATGGGAAACAGATCTGCACCCTCATGCTCACTCGGAAGGACGGCTCTGTGTTCCCGGCCCGGTTAGAAGGGATCCGGATCAATGGAAGCGATGGGAAGTTTACAGTACGTATTGCGTTAAGTGACATCACCGATATCTGGCAGATTGGGGCACTTCGTGAGAGTGAGGAGCGTTACCGTACCATTTACGATCAGTCACCCATTGCCATTGAACTCTATGATGCTGCGGGCGTGCTGGTGCATGTCAACCCTGCATGTCTGAACCTGTTTGGGGTTAAGAATATGCAGGTGCTTATGGGTTTTTCCCTTTTTGCTGACCCTAATATTACCGATGAGCAGAAAGAGAAACTGCACAAGGGAGAGACGGCACAATATCAGGGACCTTTTGATTTTACAAAAGTAAAAACCCAAAACCTCTATCCTACCAGCCGGGACGGGATCATCTGGCTGGATGTGCTCATCACCCCGCTTGCGAATCATACGGATTCGGTTACCGGTTTCCTTGTTCAGATTCAGGACAGTACCGAGCGCAAACGGGCAGAAGAAGCCCTCAGTCAGGCAAGTATGAAGCTCACCCTCCTCTCCAGCATCACCAGGCACGATATCAACAACCAGCTTCTGACCCTGAATGGGTATCTTGGGTTGTTACAATCAGAAGTCCCGGATCACCGGCACTCTGGATATTTCACCCGAATAACAACCGCGAGTGACCGGATCGCTGCCATGATCCGGTTCACCAAAGAATACGAGGCGATAGGGGCCAGTACCCCGATCTGGCAGAGCTGTCGGACACTCGTTACCACTGCGGCAAAGCAAACTCCGCTTGGTCAGGTCATGGTGAAAAACGATCTCCCTGACGGAACAGAAGTGTTTGCAGACCCTTTGATTGTCAAAGTCTTTTACAACCTGATGGATAATGCAGCGCAGCACGGCGGAAAGATCACGACCATACGGTTCTCTTCTCTGGAACGCGAAGGCGTCCATCTCGTGGTGTGCGAAGATGATGGTGATGGCATTGCTGCTGATGAGAAGGAGCACATCTTCGAGCGCGGGTTTGGCAAGAACACCGGGCTTGGTCTGACACTGTCGCGTGACATTCTTGCGATCACCGGTATCACAATCCGCGAGACAGGTGAGTCGGGTAAGGGTGCACGATTTGAGATGACGGTACCGAACGGGGCGTGGCGTTACGCCGGGAAGAGTGAATAAATGGCACTGAAAAAGAAGGATGCGGACACCACACTCCCTAAACGTTCCCTGAGGGAGGATGCCGAGGAGCAACTGGCACGTTCCAAAAAACCGTCTCCCGATCTGAAGGAGCAGACGCCCGAGCACCTCATCCATGAACTACGGGTACACTTGATTGAGCTCGAGACGCAGGCAGAAGAACTCAAAAGGATACAGCAGGAACTGGAAGTTTCCCGGTTTAAATATCTCGATCTCTATGATTTTGCCACGGTGGGATACCTCACCTTAAACGATAAGGCGATCGTAACAGAAGCAAACCTTACCGCTGCAAAACTCCCTCCGGCTTTTTTCTCAAGTCCATAGTAATCGTACCAGCGAGCTGAGAAAAAACAAACCCTTCTTTTTTCGGAACATGGGAAAATGTTTATCAGGTTATGAACTGTTTAAAGGAATATACTGGTTACGTCCGATCATCCATCTTAATACTCAGTACAGATCTGCACGAGCATCAAGATAAAGGGAGCAAAAAATCTCCCCCATGCATCTTTGTCAGACGTTTATGCAGTAAGCTGAATCTTTTAAAAAAGAAGGGCAAAAAAAGTGCAGGAAAAAAAACACGAATGGGAACATGAGCGGTAAAGGAAACGTACACGAAATGTTCCGGGTCTGATGAGCACGTTATGACAAGAAAACTGATGCTGATACCCATCGTTCATAGCGAGAAAGAGATGGGGTCATTAAAGAGCGACATCTCCGAGATGATCGACCGGAAATTCGGAAAAGAGAAACGGGACCAGCACCGTAAAGATGTGGCGCTCTTCTGGGACAATCTCCGCATCATGATCAATGCCGTGCTTGCCAACCTCGATGGCAATCTTATAAAGATATATCAAGATGGCATCCCTATCGGGGGTGAGATCGGTGCAAAACTCGTAGCAATGGGCGCAAAGGACGGCGTCCCCAACCACCAGATCGTCCTCTCCATCATCGAGCATGGCGGTGTGCTCGAAAAGACCGAGAGTCCTGCTCTCTTAAAAGAAGAGTATGAGATCATCAAAGCGATCGTGAACGCAAAGACGGACCCGGAACGGGAAGTACTGAGCGAGAAACACAAGCACCGGCTCTATGATCTGACCATCGAACGGGACAAGTACATTGCACAGCGTATCGAAGAATCCTTAAAGGATGGACAGTACGGGCTGCTCTTTATCGGGGCAACACACGATGTCGCACCGAACATAAACCCGGATATCGACCTGTTTATCTGCAACTTTGTTCTGGATGATATCCTTGCATGGTTAAAAAAAGGCAGTGCAGAACGGGTTGTTGCGCAGGGAAAAAAAATCCTGTGAAATGGAATACTTATGTCATGGCTGCAACGGATAATCGATCGTGATCCAAAAGAGGCAATTACAGATCCTTCCGATCCGGGAATGATAAAAGAGGTCGACCCAGACATGGAATCCCCCTTCCCTTTTGAAGAATTGGCACCCCTTTTGTCACCCACTGAGGTCGATGGGGTCCCCGGTCCTTATACTACAGGCAAATTGATTCTTATCGTTGAAGATGAAGCGGTTGTAGCCAATGATATAAAAGATACCTTAAAAAGCCTTGGATATGAGGTTACGGGCATTGCGAAATCCGGAGAGAACGCGCTTGAAAAGGTTAACGAACTCAGGCCCGATCTCGTGCTCATGGATATCCACCTTGCCACCGCGATGGATGGGATCGAGGCTGCTGGAAAGATCCATATGCTCTACGATATCCCGGTCATCTATCTCACAGCCTTTGCCGATAAGGCGCTCATTGATCGGGCAAAAGTCACCGGGCCGTACGGGTATATCATCAAACCCTACGATGAGCGGGAACTACAGATAACAATCGATATCGCGTTCCATAAACATAAACTGGATCTGCAGCTTAAGAAAGCCTATGGGGAACTGGAACAGCGTGTTGCCGAACGGACGGTAGAACTGGAACAGATCAACCTGGCATTATCGGAAAGTGAACGGCGGTACCGCAACTTGTTTGAAGGAGTCCCGATAGGTATCTACCGTACTACAATGTCAGGGCAGATCTTGGATATCAACCCGGCTCTTGTTTCCCTGCTGGGTTATCCGAATCGTGAAATGCTGATGAAAGTTAACGTATCTGATATCTACATGGACTACAGGGATCGAAAACGGTGGCTGGATCTGGTTGAGCGCGAAGGGACAGTGCACGATTTCAAAGTTCAGTTCCGCAAGTATAATGGAACGATTATCTGGGTACGGGATACCGGAAAAGCGATCTACGATGGTAAGGGTCAGGTGTTATATTATAATGGGAATATTGAGGATATCACCGAGCGTTTGCGGGTAGATGAGGAGTTACGGTCACACCAGATCGAGCTTGAGACTCAGGCAGAAGAACTCAGAAGAGCGGAGATCTTGATAAAGGAGTCGCGGGACAAGTTCCTTGACCTGTATGATTTTGCCCCGCTCGGTTATTTCACGCTCAACGAAAAGGCATTGATCACCGAAATAAACGTAACCGGTACGAAGCTCCTTGGGGTTGAGCGGAGCAAACTGGTCAATCACAGGCTCAGACGATTAATCGCACCCGGAGATCATGACGTATGGGACCAATATTTTGCAAAATTGTGGCAGCATGCGGAAAAAGAGTCCTGCACCCTCACCCTCAAACGGATTGACGGGTCAACATTCCCGGCCCGGTTGGAAGGGATCCGGATCCCCAATAGTAGCAATGGGGCGACCACTGTCCGTATCGCAATTAGTGACATCACTGATATCTGGCAGACGGAGAATATGCTCCGGGAGACAAATGAGTATCTCCACAAGTTGATTGATTTTGCCAATGCCCCGATCATTATCTGGGATCCGGACTTTCAGATCACCCGGTTCAACCATGCGTTCGAACTCCTGACCGGCAGGTCTGAGCAGGAAGTCATCGGACAACCATTAGACATCTTGTTTCCGGAAAAAAACAGGGACGCTACACTTGCCCTGATCAGAAAGACCCTTACCGGTGAACGACTGGAGACCGTTGAAATCCCTATCCTTGCATCTGATGATACTATCCGTACGCTGTTGTGTAATACGGCAAATATACTGACTGATGATGCTGAACTGATCTCCACAATTGCCCAGGGCATCGATATCACCGAACGCAAGCGGGCTGAAAGAATATTGCAAGATGTCATAACTAAAAATCCGATGTCAATTCAAATTGTAGATAAGGATGGGTTCACGCTTATCGTAAATTCGGCACACACCAACCTGTTTGGTGCTGTACCACCTTCTGACTTTTCGATTTTTAATGATATTCAAATAAAAAAACAATTTGGAGAGTTACTTGAACGTATTAAAAACGGTGAAGTTGTTCACTTCCCAGATACGTATTACAATGCCCACGATTCAGTCTCCGAATGCCCGGATGTCCCGGTCTGGGTACGTACGGTTGTTTTTCCTTTGTACGATAACGATGGAAAACCGGAAAAATTTGTTTTAATGCATGAAAACATCACCGAGAACATGCAGATGGAGGAGGCGCTGCGGACGAATGAGGCGAAATACCGGCAGCTTGTCGAACTTGCACAGGAAGGGATCTGGGCAATCGATGCCGATGGGAATACTTCGTATGTCAACCCAAAGATGGTAATGATGCTCGGTTATACGGAAGAGGAGATGCTGGGGGCACACCTCTTTTCTTTCATGGATGATGCAGGAAAAGCTATTGCTGCAGATAAAATGGAGTGCCGAAGACAGGGAATTACAGAAGAACATGAATTTGAGTTTATCACAAAAGGGGGAAACCGGATCTATGCGTCTCTCGCAACTGCACCGATCACTGATGAGAAAGGGGTCTACAAGGGCGCCCTTGCCGTAGTCTCTGACATCACCGAGCAAAAAGCGGCAGGTGAAGCACTCCTGGTGAGCGAACAACGTTACCGGGACGTAATCGAGGACCAGACCGAGTTCATCTGCCGGTTTTTACCGGATGGAAGACTCACGTTCATCAATGAAGCCTATTGCAATTATTTCCGTTTGAACCGGAAAGAAATTATCGGAAAACGGCATTCTGTTATTCTTCCTCCGGATGATGCCCGACTGATGAAAAACCATCTCGCAGCACTCACTCCAGAAAATCCTGTTGCATGGATCTCGCACAGGATTGTAAAGCCATCTGGAGAAGTATGCTGGCACCGCTGGAGTGATCGCGCAATCTATGACGAAAATGATGAAGTGATTGAATACCAGTCGGTCGGAAGAGATATCAGCCTCATAATAGAGACAGAGATCCAACTGGAAAATTACAAAGAAACCCTTGAACAACGGGTACGTGACCGCACTTCTGAATTATCCAGAACAAACCTGAAACTGAAAAAAGAGATCGAAGACCGTAAAATCATCCAGAAAAAGTTAACCCTGTCCTCAAATGAAAAAGATCTACTGCTCAGGGAGGTACATCACCGGGTAAAGAACAACCTGCAACTCATCATCGGACTTATTGATATGACAAAGACGAGGGCGCATGAACCGGCAGTCATTTCCACCTTAACTGATATCATGGCAAAAGTACAGACTATGGGATCCATCCACACCCGATTATATGAGAGTAAACGATTCGATAAGATCAATATGAAACGGCAGGTTCACGACCTTGTCGAAATGATATCTGGATTCCATGATCATGATCATCTTGATATTACAACAAACATCGACTGTGCAGAAATTTATCTCCCAGTGGACCAGGCAATTCCCTGTGCCCTTGCATTAAATGAGGTCATCTCCAATATTCACAAACATGCTTTTTCCGGACGCCGGAATGGTCTTATCGATATTTCATCCGTGAAAAAAGCGGACATGATCCGTTTTATCATCAGTGACAACGGGGTAGGACTCCCATCAGGATTTAACATTGAGAAGAGCAACCGGCTCGGGCTCAAACTGATGAGGACGCTTGTTGAACAGCAGTTGCACGGCAAAGTGCAGATCACCAGTAAAGCAGGGACTGAAGTAGTGATAGAATTTCCTATAACCAAGGGGGAACCTGATTATGGCGCGGGTACTGGTAGTTGACGACGAAGCGATCATCACGATGCAGCTCGAAGAGAAGATCAGCTCCATGGGGCATAAGGTGGTTGGCATGGCATCATCCGGCGAGGATGCGATCGCAAAGGCCCGTGTAGTAAAACCCGATATCGTACTGATGGACATCGTCATGCCGGGAAAGATAAACGGCATTGCTGCGGCAAAGGTGATCCATAAAGAACTGGGTATACCCGTCATCTTCATAACATCATACGCGGACGACAAGATCATTGAGGAGGTAAAACAGGTCAACCCGTACGGGTATATCGTCAAACCATTCAATGAACTGGAACTCAAAGCTGCCGTCCAGCTGGCGCTCTACCGCAAGAAGAGCGAGGAGGGTGAACCGAAAAAGCGGGGACCCAAAAAAGGGCTGGATTTGGATAAAACCGGAGATGAGAGCGGCGACTCGAACGAACCGGACCCCTCAATAGCCCCGGAGAGCAAGACCCTGCTCCTGAACAATTTTTACCAGGGGTTGATCCTCATCCTGTATACACCCCCGCAGACCAATGAGGCGATCTACAAGACGTCTATCGAATATGGACTGACAAACAGTCACCATATCTTCTTTGCCTATCAACAGTCTCGTATCCCGAAGTATTTCAATAAGGAGATCCAGAATGGCGGGATCATTCCGCACCGGTTGAAAAAAGGGGAACTCGATACGGTCATCCCCGCTATCGAGAAACACCGTGCAGCATCGCAGGAAACTAAAAGACCCCCGATCTGGCAGATCCTCATAAACTTCTCAGACACCGAAGATCTGGTGCAGATCTGTGCGATCAAAGAGCATATCCTCAAAATGATGACGGATGGTTCGCCGGTATCTGGGATCATCGCTTTGAACATCGAGCAGTTGAGTCGTGAGCAGATAGAGTCGGTATCTGCCGGCATCACAAAGGTGATCGTCTCGACAGGCGACGAAACCTCGATCTCTATTGCGAACAATTCCTATCCTTTGGAGACCTTAACCATTGTGCCACAAGCGATGGTCGATGAGATCGTGAGGAAATCCTTAGAACCGCTTATTCTCTCGATCTTAAACAGACCCTTGTCCGGCTATGACATAGTCCACGAGATTCACAGCCGGCACAACGTGCTCATCCCGCAGTCCCGGATCTACACGATCCTGTACGAACTAGAAGGGCAGGGAATCCTTGAGGTGAAGACATCCGGCAAGTCAAAGCTGTATGTTCCGACAGAGCAGGGGAAAGTATATATCCGGCAGAAAGTGAACGAATTCAAATTTACATTCCAGCATATCTTTGGAGGTGTGGCAGATGAAGATGAAAGTATCCGCAGCGCGAAATAAGGACATCGGACGGGGGATCGGCAGGATCGATCCAAAGACCATGGAAGAACTGGGCGCAGGTGTCGGAGACATTATAGAGATCTCCGGAAAACGCACAACCTGTGCAAAGGTAATGCCATCTTTTCCAGAAGACCGGGGGAAAGGGACGATACAGATCGATGGGATTGTCAGGAAAAATGCATCCGTAGGCATCAATGACACGGTAGAGATCAAAGCAATCACCATCCCGCCGGTGAGTCATGTAGTGCTCCAGCCGCTCGACCGCTTCTTACAAAAAGAAGTTGAAAGCCGCCTTTTTGAAGGCATTCCGGTAACAAAGGGCGACCAGATCCGTCTCTCAATGTTTGGCAAGAAGTTTGATTTTCTTATCTGTGAGGCTACACCGGAGATAGGGATTATCACCCGGACTACTTCTGTCAAAATCCATGGGAAGAAGACACAGGAAAAAGAGGTAAAGAAGAGCCTTATCTCCTACGAGGATATAGGCGGGTTGAAAGGACAGGTGGACAAGATCCGGGAAATGATCGAGCTCCCCTTAAAATATCCTGAGCTTTTTGAACGCATGGGCATCGACCCGCCACGTGGTGTCCTCCTCTACGGCCCACCGGGTACAGGTAAGACACTCATCGCAAAGGCAGCGGCACAGGAGACCGATGCCTACCTGATCTTCATATCAGGTCCAGAGATCGTAGGGAAATATTACGGCGAGTCAGAAGCCCGGTTACGGGAAATCTTTGCAGAAGCCCAGAAGAATGCCCCTGCCATTGTCTTCATCGATGAGATAGACGCGATTGCCCCAAAGCGTGAGGATGTGGGCGGCGACAAGCAGGTGGAACGGCGGATCGTTGCCCAGCTTCTCTCGATCATGGATGGGTTGAAGGACCGGGGGCAGGTGATCGTGATCGCAACGACAAATATCCCCAACTCGCTCGATCCTGCACTCCGGAGACCAGGCCGGTTTGACCGGGAGATCATGATCCCGATCCCGGACCGGGACGGAAGGCGGGAGATAATCGAGATCCACACGAGGGGGATGCCTCTCGATGCCGATGTCAACCTAGATGAACTGGCTAATATCACCCACGGGTATGTCGGCGCTGACCTTGCAGCACTCTCCCGCGAGAGCGCGATGCACGCTCTCCGGAAGATCTTACCGGTTATTGACTTCACAAAACGTGAGGTTCCATACGAGTTGATCGCCGATCTTACGGTCAAAAAAGAGGATTTTATGAATGCGTTCCGGGAGATAGAACCCTCCGCTCTGCGCGAGGTTTTTGTCGAGATCCCCAATGTTGGTTGGGACGATGTGGGGGGCCTGTCTGCAATCAAGGAAGAGATAAGAGAGGCAGTCGAACTCCCGCTGAAATGTGCGGGTCTGTATGCCTGTGCAGCGGTCACTCCCCCGAAAGGGATACTGCTGCATGGTCCACCGGGCACGGGAAAGACGCTCATAGCAAAGGCGATCGCCCACGAGACGCAGTCAAACTTCATCTCGATCAAAGGGCCGGAGCTGCTCTCGCGGTTCGTGGGTGAGTCTGAGCGCGGCATCCGGGAGATCTTCAAAAAAGCCCGCCAGGCAGTACCCTGCATCATCTTCTTTGACGAGATTGATGCGATCGCACCGACAAGGGGCGGCAGGAATGACAACGGTGTCACCGAACGGGTTATTGCCCAGCTCTTAACCGAGATGGACGGTCTTGAGGAGTTAAAAGGTGTCACTGTCCTTGCAGCAAGCAACCGTATCGATATGATCGATCCTGCACTCCTCCGGGCAGGACGCATGGATCTCCTAATCGAGCTGCCAAAGCCAGATGAGGCGGGCCGCCTTGAGATCTTTAAGGTGCACACACGAAAACGACCTCTCCAAAAAGGGGTGAAACTTGTAAATTACATTAAAGAGACCGAAGGGTTCACCGGTGCAGAGATAGAAGCAGTCTGTAACCGCGCCGCCATTCTTGCCATCCGGGAATTTTCAAAGACTGAAAAAGACCAGTCCGCGTTTGTGATCAATTCGTCGCATTTCAGCCGTGCGGTTGTGGATGTGCGAGCCAATACTTCCAATATTTAAAACAAGATTCGGAAATTCCGGGAACCTATATACTCTACCCCATTGAGTAGGATGTGGGCAAAAAGGCCCAGAACTAAAAGGAGGAAAAAAACATGGTAGAAAAAATGAACTCATCTTCAAGCCTCGTCGAGGTAATTGACCGCATTCTGGACAAGGGCATTGTTGTTGACGCATGGGCACGCGTCTCACTTGTCGGTATTGAGATACTCTCTATCGAAGCCCGTGTCGTGATCGCATCGGTTGAGACGTTCCTGAAGTACGCAGAAGCTGTCGGGCTTACGGAACACGCAGAAATTGCAGTATAATCATATATCCTTCTCTGGGATGAATTCAAATGTGTGAAGATGGATGGAGATGCAATCCATCCATTAATTCTTTTGAATTCGATCCTCAGATTTTGCACTATCTATTCACAAAAAGGATTTAGACAAGGTACGATTCGTTCACGTCATAACAATGCACGTCCCTCATGCAGCATATTATGACTATATCATAACTTTCTTTTTCGTTTGTTAAGAATGTATCTGAACTTGTGGTGACTGGATCGTTAGACATTACTGACAGCTCACTGGGTAGACTGAAGTCAGGTACAAATTAATCCTGTCCCGTATTAAGCGGGTAATTATCGGGAGTCTGTGCCTATCGTTCTTACTCATCAGAACGATCCATCTGATACAATCCATAATTCCGGTATACCCGGTTGACCTGTTAGTAACTGGCACTCCCACTAGTACCCGTGATACCCATTGCAGCACGATTGTACCTGGTTCCCGCGTTTATGTAACAATCATCTAAAAAAGAGGAAAATGTCACCATCAATGTACGAGTTACTATTAGGACAAGTGTAACTACCAGTATCCGAATTGCTTTTAATGTATCCTTTACTCCCGGCATACCTGTTTTTTACGTCACCCGCCGCACTGTGTGCTTCCTTAAAACCCCTATCGACCGGAGCGGACTGGCCAAAAAGGACCGGGGAGCGCGAGGTAACAGACGCGACACTGGGATAAATGCCCCCCACTTGTCACTGCGCATACCCAGATCCCGATCCGGGCGCTGCATTGTTTAATCGATCCCGAATTATGCTCCTGGTTTGTATTTTCAAATTTCGAAACAAACTTCGGAAATTCCGGGCACGTATTTATCAGATCCCTCCAGAATGGAAGAGTGTCAAAACAAAGACAGATGTGAGGTGGAAAAAATGACAATTGCAGATGGAATGCACCAGATCGTTGACAACATCAACGAAGCCAGATCGGCTCGAGTATCGGATATTGCAGGGTTGGTAAAGGAAGTTGGAGCGATCCGTACCGGCGCACAGAAAGACTTAAAATTGATCAACCGTGCCCGGAAGCACAATGCCACCGCCCAGAAAAAATCACTCCACAGGTATGTAAAGACCTTAAAGAATGACTCTGAAGACCTGCTGGGCGGTTTTTCCGAAAGCCGGATAGCGATGGGACAGGCAACCCGGGAAGAGCTCGGGGACTTTACGAACCAGTTAAAAAAGGACGTCACTGACCTCCGGCTCGACGCTGTTCACATGATTCACGGCTTTACAGATGAAAGGGTGACCCGGGGCATCGAACTCTCCCGGATGCTCAAGTCCTACAATGATGGTATCGTAGACGATGTGCAGCAGTTAATGGGTATGTTTAAACAGGAGCGTATCCCTTTCCAGGAAGATCTGGCAGAAGCACACGGGATCTGGGTAAACGAGCGTTCGGGAGGGCATGTACACACAAATGCCCCAAAACGAAGTGAGGCAAAGGCAGCTGAAGAGTCAAAGACTCCCGAAGAGAAGGCCGCTGCAGCACTTAAAGTAAAGATCCTCAAAGCGATAGAAGCTTCTCCGAAAGGGATCACCCTTGCAAAAGCGGGAAAAAAGATTGGCGTTGAATGGAGAAAGCTTGTCAGACCTGCAAAAGAACTCGTAGAATCTGGCTTAGTCGCAAAGAAGGAGACCCAGTACTTCCCGAACTAAAAAAGAACCCCCGGAAGAACTTTTTTTTTGTTTGGCGAAAGCCCTAAAAATCGTTCAACCGGCAGGTCACAACGGTGGGAGAGCACACTATGGATCTTGTAACTGTAATTAACCCAAAACCCCAGAACGAATTTGTTGAGACCCCCTATATCACGAATATCGCAGATCGGGGTCTGCGCTACATAAAAAAAGGCTTCCCGATTCATCTTTCAGGACCGACCGGCTGCGGAAAGACCACCCTTGCTTTGCATATTGCATACCTGCTGGGGAGACCCGTGGTGCTGATCAACGGCGACGAGGAATTCAGTACTTCGTCCCTTGTCGGCAGCCAGTCCGGGTACAGGAAACGAAAGGTGATCGACCGCTTCGTCTCCCGTGTCTACAAATCCGATGAGTCCATGACCAAGACCTGGTTAGATGACCGGCTCACAACCGCCTGCAAGCTCGGGTTTACCCTGATCTACAACGAGTTTACCCGTTCACGCCCCGAAGCAAACAACATCTTTTTAGGGGTACTTGAAGAGCGGATGCTCGAACTTCCCAGTGCGTCTGATGACGGCAACTACATCAAGGTCCACCCGGACTTCTCTGCGATCTTCACGAGCAACCCGGAGGAGTATGCTGGAGTCTTCCGGTCCCAGGACGCCCTGATGGACAGGATGATCACCCTACCGATGACCCACTATGATGAGGAGACAGAGATCGCAATCACGCAGGCAAAGGCGGGGGTATCTCACTCTGTGGCAAAGAAGATTGTAAAGTTCGTACGAAAACTCCGGGCAGCAGATGTCTGCGAGTTCACCCCGACAATCAGGGCTTCGGTTGCGATCGCCCGCGTCTATGACGAAGGGGACAAAGAATGGTTCGAGCAGAGTTGCATTGACATCCTGTCGCCCAAGATTGGAAAAGGTGACCGGGGAGATGTCGATCCTGCCGGAATCATCCGCGACCTGATAGCGAGTTAAAATCTATTGCATCCGGGTTATGTGCTGCCGCAGGCAAGCCGGGTGCCCATAAAAAAAACATTGCACAGCATTTGAGACGAACCATCGATGGAGAGAATGAAATGAAGACCGCACGAGATATCCGATCCGGACTTGCCTTGGCACGGGATAAGAAGGCCCCCTGCCGGACGATCCAGATCGAAGACGAGATCAAAAAGAGGCTAGCTGAAAACGAAGGCGCCCTGCTCACTGAGGACGAAAGGAACGCAATTATCCAGAAAGAGGAAAAAAGGATACGGGTCCATAACCGGGCGCTCACAAAGGCACGCCGCAAGATACTGAGGAGGAAAGAAGCAACCTCGCTCGTCCAAGCTGTCCGCCGTGGCGAGAATGTGAAAAATAGTGCTGAAGTGACAGGCATTCCTAAAATGAAAGGATCTCCGAAAAAGAAGGCATACCATGAAATCGATGTTGCGTACTGAGACCCAGTCGAAACGGCGATGGCGGTACGTTTACGCAATAATCCCTTCAAAAAAGGAGCATGACTTTGGAATAATCGGTCTCGATGGCGAGAAAGTGTACACAATCCACTACCGGGAGATTGCCGCAGTTGTCTCTGATTCATCATCCAATACTTTTGAAGTGCTCGATTACGGGATCACCCACCAGCAGGCGCTTGAGAAGATCATGAAAGAGTACTGTGTCATCCCGATGAGCTTTGGGCAATCGACATCTGAGGGAGATATCAAGACGTTCCTCTCCCGGAACTACCCGAAACTGAGGATGTACTTTACAAAACTTACCGGAAAGACGGAGCTTGGTCTGAAGGTCACCTGGAAGATAGACACAACGATAAAAGAGATCGCCTCATCGAATGTCAAGATCCGTGCAATGAAGCACCAGATCGATGGCAAACCCCTCGAAAAAACCTACCGGCAGCGCCTCACGCTCGGGACGAAGGTTGCCGAGGAACTGACCAAAAGAGAAGAGAAGATCGCCCATGACATCTTTGCTCGGCTGGGTGGAATCTCGGCTGATGCAAAGATGAACAAGAACCTGTCAGATGAGATGGTCTTAAACGCTGCCTTCTTAGTCGACAAAACCAAAGAGCGGGACTTTGATGCGCTCGTTAACACGCTCGAACAGGAGTACGGTGAGAAACTGTTAATGAAGTACGTGATCGCACCGCCGTACAATTTTGTGAACGTGCGGATACGGAGCTGATATCATGGTACTCATCGTCGATGACCTGCTCAAACTGCCGTTCGATCTCGGTATGAAGGTAATCGAGGGGATAGCGGATGATGCGGACGCGATCACCTTGAACACGGAAAAGGCAGTCCGGGAGCAGGTGCTCAGGACCCAGATGCAGTTCGAGCGGGGTGATCTGCCCGAAGAGGAGTACCGGGCTGCGATGATTAATCTAAGGAAACGTCTGAATGAAGTAAAAGGAGTGTAACATGGCAAAACAGGTACAGGTTGAAGCAAAACACAAAGGACAGAACATGAAGCAGTTGCTGGATTCCGTTAAAAAAGAGATGGTAGAACTCACGTCCCTGCCGTTCAACACGATCGCGGGTGTAGCACTCGATGAAGAGACGCACACGCCCATCATGACAATCGAACTTGTTGAGAGGAAGGCGATTCCTGACTCCATGGATCTCTTGGGAATATACGAAGTCATAATGAATGAGGAGGGCGGGGTTGCCACGTTCAAGCGGGTGAGTATGCGAAAACGCGGGGACGTGATCTCATCAACGGAGTACTAACATCCGGTAATTTTTAGGGGGTATAAAAAATGGAGAAAAAAAAGTTAAAAAACAATGAACCAATCCTGGACTTTGGCTTGAAGTTCGGGGGAATACTGACCGAACTTGGCAACTTTACGCAGGACATCACAAAGATGGTTGAGGAAGGAAAAACCGAGATGTCAAGGACCGGAGAGATTTCCTTTGATAAATCACAAAAACGAAAAGGAATGTACGGGGTTTCTGTCCGTATGGGCGGGGATGGTATGCCCCGTGTCGACACCTTTGGCCGGAGGCCGGAGTCAGAGACCCGCGAACCGATCGTTGACGTCTTTGATGAAGCCGACAGGTTGCAGGTAATAATCGAGCTTCCCGGAGTTGAAGAGAAGGATATCTCCATTGAATTGAAAGACAGCACCCTTATACTGACCGCAGGAAAGGGTGAACGGAAATACAAAAAAGAGATAGACCTCGGGGTTCCGGTCAAAGGTGAGCCAAAGAAACAGTACAAGAACGGAATCCTCGAGATCAATCTCAAGAAGGCGTGAGAACATATGCAGGGTCATTGGTTATACGGGGTGGATATTTTCGATGAAATTGACCGGTTGCAGGTGATTGTGGAACTGCCCGGAGTAAGTAAAGAGGATATCTCGGTAAATGTGAAGGCAAATGCCTTAAAAATTGTCGCACTGGCAGGTTCCCGGCAATATCACAGGCACATCGATCTGGGTGTCCCGGTCAGGGGGGAGCCTGAAATTCACTACAACAATGGCGTCCTTGAGATCATGCTGGGGAAGGCTTAGGAGATCATGAGAACCGTTCAGGTATTTCAGCGTTTTTTGACGGGCTGTTTATCAGAATGCAAAAGACGGATTATGGATTTTTCTGGTACAGGCACTGCGGGCATTTCCCCCAGAGTCCGGGAGGAATAATGGCGATACAGGCATTGCGGGACGATTCGGCGAGCTCTCTTATAGATGTGATCGAGCGGGTGCTGGACAAAGGAGTGATCATCAACGCCGACATCTGCGTCTCGGTTGCAGGAGTTGAACTCCTCGGCATCAAGATACGTGCAGCAGTAGCTTCGTTTGAGACCGCCGCGAAGTATGGGCTGGAGTTCCCTTCCGGCACGAACATGAATACGGCTGTCTGGGGCCGGGTAAAAGAAGACCAGGAAAAATGCCCCCAGTGCGGGAAAGCGGTTCCTATCCATGTGCTGCTCAACGAGAGTTGTCCCTGGTGCGGCTGGTCGAGCGCGAAAGCCTTAATGAACGCCCCGTCACTAAAACGGATTTCTCGCCAGAGGTGAAGGACAATGGAAGCGACCCGTGAACGAAGAACAACTCTTGTCGACCTCATTGACCGGGTACTGGACAAAGGAGCAGTCATTGATGCAGATGTGATCATCACGGTCTCCGGTATCCCCCTCATCGGGCTCAAACTCCGGGCAATGCTTGCGAGCATCGAGACGATGATCGAGTACGGGATGTGGGCGGACTGGGACAAAGCCATCCGCGCCGCTGCAAACGAAGAAGAGAAGAAAAAGCTCGCACAGGAAATCGCCCTGCTGCAAGGCGAGATCCCCTCGTTCCAATGCGCTGCATCATACTGGCAGTCTGAAGGTGCCTGCCCGGCATGGACTTACGGCACCCTCACTATCACCGATGCTGCGATCCGAATCCACCGGAGAGAACCGTTATCATGCCTTGTTACCGTCCGGTTCGAAGAACTCGCCGGGTATTCGTTCGAATACGGTACGGTATCGACTTTGGCAAAACCCACCGGGTATCTCCATCTTGTCCTGACGAATGGTTCGGTCATTTCGTTCCACCCAAATGACATGAAGCAGGTGATTATAAGAATCGGTGAAGAGATGAACCGGAGAAAACTCCGGTGGGCACCGGTCGAATGCCATGCCCGGATGCCGGAGAATTACCGGCTGTGTGTAGTAAAAGAGACATGAACCGGAATTCATTATACCCGACAAGCAGGTGTAAGTCACATGAACTCACAGGTGCAACCCAAAAAAAGAGCAGCGGAAAAGACCCGGACTCCTCGTGTGAGTGTCACGCATGTATCAACGGCATCTGCCGCAGCTGCTAAAGCATTTGCAATTACTACACTGGATTCACCTGCTGCTACTGCAACACCGGCAACAAAGATCATACTCTTTGGGGGGAAGGGCGGCGTTGGAAAGACGTCAGCTGCTGCCGCTACGGCTCTTGCACTCTCCGATGCGGGAAAGCGTGTACTGATAATCTCCAGCGATCCGGCACCCTCTCTCTCGGATATCTTTGAGTGTCCCATCGGGGGAACCATCACCCGTGTTGGAAAAGGGCTCTCAGCCATCGAGATCAATGCCGAAACCGTTGTTGAAAAGTATAAGAAGATCTACGGCAGTGCCATTATCGATGCCCTTGCGACTATAATTCCCATTAAAGAAGATGTGCTCGATGAAATCCCAAACACGATCATACCGGGTTTTGATGAACTCTTCGCACTCGAAGAAGTGCTCACCTTCTTACCCGAAGGGTATGATTACATCTGCTGGGACACAGCTCCCACCGGCCATACCCTGCGCCTGTTAAATCTCCCGGACAGTATTGTAGGCTACACGACCGGTATGCAGAAGATCCAGGAGCGTCTTGCCGGTGTGATTGGGACTATTAAGGTCTTGTTTGACAAAGAATCGTCAAAAGACACGCTGACACTCGCGTTACAAAGAATCCAGAATATGGCACAGCACGCACTTTCTGTCCTCACCGATCACGAGCGGACAGAGTTCGTCCTCATCATCATCCCTGAGGCACTGGCACTGTACCAGACAGAACGCATGAAGGAGGTGCTCGATCGCCTCAATATTCTCACCGCAAGGATTATCGTAAATGGGATCATTCCACAAAATACCTGCCAGTTCTGCACCTCACGCCGGACCGTGCAGGAGCGGTACCTTAAAAAGATCCACCAACGCTACGATGACCAGTTGACCGTCATTGAGGTACCGCTGTTTCCCGGTGAGTTAAAAGGACAAGAGCAGTTGATGCAGTATGCCCGTTATCTCGGATGGGAAGCCGGTGCCGGGCTAAAAAAGAATATAGGGGTGGAGCCATGAAAAACGTACATGATCCCTTACTTGAAACAAGCATCCCGCCGCATGAAAACGACCCCAGCAGTATTCCTGTGAAAACAAAAGCGCGAAAAGGAAAGGGAAAGAAAAAAGGAAGATCCATTATTGAGACGGTCCAAAATGTAAAGATCGAGGTTGCTGAGCCATTAACGCTCAGCCCTGTCCGCCCCCTTTCCATCAACGTGCCCGGTTTCTCAACGGAAAAAACAGAGATCGGCGTGGCGGAGATTTCCGGCAACAAGGCGCTATATCTCCGGCTTTCCTTAAGGAGTGATAACTAAATGACTTCGCAGCAGGGCACCAGAACGAGCCCGATCATTACGGTATTAGCCGGTACCCTGCAGGAGATCTTCAATACGCTCTGTCAGAAGTACCCGGATGAGGTCCGGTCAGCCTGCACCGGCAAAGGTATCCAGTCAGCTGGCAATGATGCCAATCTTGAGGATCTCATATTGCGGTATTCCGGCGATGAAGAGATACAGGAGATCCTCGCTCGCAGGTTTAAGGAGTGCGGTTTGGTCAGCGATTCGATTCCGGAATCTGCCTCACCGTTGGCAAGGCAGCGCTATGATCTCTATAGCGATCTCGATGAAGGGAGCAGATCCATCCTCAGCGTCTTGTATGAGCAGCGATACGCCACCCTAGACGAACTGAGCGCCTGCTCCGGGCTCACCCATTATGCAGTGCTGCACCGGTTGCGGGAGATTATCATCCCGATGTCTGTCAAGCGCCGGGGCAGACCGATCGCAGTCTTCTGTGAGTCCGCAACAGACCTTGCCACCGGTAGGCAGATCGTGTTTTCGTGGTGGTTGAATGACGATCTACTGCACAAGAAAAAGGAAGTTGAGGTAGTTGAGACAAGCGATTCTCTGGTAATTACGCTCGACCGTACCGGCTGTGACCTGCCAAAGACCCTGCATGTATCAGCCAGCTGTACGCATGGCATACTGGAGATCAATCTAGAGAAAAATCCTGATGAATCATGCAAGTCCGGCAAAGGTAAGAGGAACGTTGGCATATCGGCTTTAAGGCCAACCAGCGAGGAATCGGTAACGGCGCAAACATACGGACATGAAAACGGAGATTGCCGTTTTCATAGTAAAAAACAAGGGGGAGGGAGAACATGAAAAAGGATGACCGAAGTACGAATGATACTGATGATGACGATAGTGTTGTAGAGAGTGTAGTGAATGATATGATGCCCGGTATGGGGAACCTGGTTAAGAACCTGCGCAAACGATCCCCGGAGCTGGACCAGAAGATCAAAGAGAAAGAGCAGGAGATCAAAAAGAGGTTAGAAGAGGGGTACTCTCCGGAACCAACGGTCACCCACAGTGTAAAGATCCGGTCGCTTGTCCCGTCCGGTCCAAAGAAGGCAGAAAAGAAGGCAGAAGAACGCCCGGAGAACAAGACGATCGAACCGATAACAGACATCTTCAATGAGGGTGACTTGCTGCGTATCGTGATCGAGATGCCGGGCGTTACAATGGAGAAGATACATATCGCAGTCAAAGGCCGCTCACTCGAGGTCTCGGCAAAAGAGGGCGGCAAGCGGTACAAAAAAGAGATCACTTTACCATGGCACGGAAAGCTTGCAAAAGAACGATTCCAGAACGGGATTTTAGAGCTGGTCCTGGAGCAAAATGACCATTGAGATCGATGAGAACAACTTAAAAGAGGGCGTACTCGGGCTCGTGATTGCAGTTGTTGAGATCCTTGAAGAGGCACTCAAGATCCAGGCATTGAGGCGGATGGAGTCAGGGGTGTTATCGGAAGCAGAGATCGAACGCCTCGGCAAATCACTTATGGACCTTCATGTGGCTATCGAGCAGATAAAAACCGACCAGGGACTGACAAAAACGGTCGGGGACATCCGTGCCGAACTGGATGATATTGTCGATGATGTGGTTGAGAAGATGATAAACCCGGTCGAGTTCCAAAACTCAATCGCGCAGGAGACGGCCGGGAACCGTGGAGAATTATGGAAACGGGAGAGCGAGATATGTTAAGGGGTATTTCTTTGTGGGTGCAGCACGAAAACCCGTTGTTATTGGCTATGTGCTCAGGAATTTCCCGTAATTTTATCCCAGATTTCTGGACACGGTGCCGATCAACCATCCGGAATTGTGTCAGCAGGAAAAGCAGACTTATCTCGCAAACGGATCCGGAACAGGAAAACGGATCCGGAGTATCGCACGGTGATCCCCCTGTCCCGGCAGAAGGGCCGGGAGGGAAACTATCGTCTTTCCCTGAACACGGAAGGGAAGTGATGATATGACGGGAACAAAAAAAGACGGGTTGTACCTGTATGCCCTCGTAGAGCACAGCGGAGAGATCCCAACGGGAATCACCGGAGTTGAAGGGGAGCCGGTCTTTTCCCTCCAGTACCGTAACCTGTCTGCTCTTGTCCATGTCTGCCCGCTCACCCCCTATGCGAGTGAGGATCAGACCGTAGTGACCGGATGGGTACTGAGTCACGAGCAGGTGCTGGAACGACTCATCGGGGTTGGGTTAAACACCATCCCTTTTACGTTTGACACGATCATAAAACCGGAAAAAGAGCGGGATGCAACAGCTGTGCTCACCGGATGGTTGTCCAACGAGTATGAGATTTTTTTGCAGAAATTCGAAAAGATCCGTGGTAAAAAGGAGTACGGAGTCCAGATATTTGTAAACCGGCAGAATATTAAGGATACGATCACTGCAACTAACGATTTCATAAAGCGACTTGAAGCGCAGGCAATGACCAGCGGTCCGGGAAAAAAGTACATGATTCAGCAACAGCTGGAAAAGGAAGTAAAAATTGCCATGGATGCAGAGATTGCCGGCATCATTTCAGAGATCATAAGAAAAATACAGAGATATTGCGATGAGCTCCGTATGGGTAAGCTGAAGAAAGGGCAGGTACCGGAACGGGATATGATCCTGAACTGCTCGTGTCTGGTTTCAGATGAGAACTACGAAAAGCTTGGCGCTGTGTTAGAAGAGATCGAGCGTGAGGGCGACTTGTCGGTGAGATTCACCGGGCCGTGGGCGGTGTACTCGTTTGTATGAGATTACAATTCACCGTCATACCTGACGGTTACTGAGAAAGGAGGCTGAGGCATGTGATTACGGTGAACCTGAAAAAGGGCGTCTTCAACCCTGAATATTTTAAGAATATTGTGTTTGGGTTTACCACGTCCCGCGAGATCTTAGCTGGAAAGGCTCAACACACCGTAGACCGTTTCTTTTTGATGAGTAAGGGTCATAACATCGTATACCTTCAAGGATATAGACCGCATTTCAATACTTTTTCGGTAGAGCATGATGAACCTTGGGAAGGAGCCCGGATCGAGAACACGGTGCTTGAAGGTTTATGGCGTATGAACGAGAGGGGTGCATAAATGGCAGCAAAAAAGAAGACCGCTACCGATGCGAAAAAAACCGGCAGCCCCAGTACGATCCGAAACGAAGCAGAAAAAAAACTTAAGGAATTGCCTGATATACCCTCCGAATTTGAAGGTCAGAACCAGAAACGACTCATCTATGAACTTCGCGTCCACCAGATCGAGCTTGAGATTCAGGCAGAAGAACTCAAGAAATCAAAGCTCGCACTCGAGGTATCGCGGGACAATTTTCTCGACCTCTATGATTTTGCACCGACCGGTATTTTCACGATCAGTGAGAAGGGCTTAATTGTTGAAGTGAACCTGACAGGTTCAACACTTCTAGGGGTAGAGCGGAGCAGACTGATAAAGACACGGTTCAGTAAATATATTGCAGAAAAAGATGTCGAAGTGTGGCATTGGTATTTCATAAATGTGCTGAACCAGGATGAAAAAAAGAGCTGCCCTCTCATGCTCAAACGAGCGGGCGGGTCTGCATTTCCTGCCCGGCTGGATGGGGTCCGGCTTAGCGGCGGCATAAATCCTGATATCCGTATTGCAATCAGTGACATCACAGATATCAGGTTGGCAGAGGAAGCACTCCGTGAGAACGAGAGATTCTTAACAAATATTGTTGAGCAGATCCCTGACATGATCTTTGTGAAGGATGCACGGGATCTCCGGTTTGTGCGATTGAATAAGGCTGGTGAAGACCTGCTCGGCTATTCAAGAGCAGAAATGCTCGGGAAAAACGACTATGATTTCTTCCCGAAAGAAGAAGCGGATTTTTTCACCGGAAATGACCGGGAAGTCCTTCTCACGAATCAATCAAGTGACAATCCTGCAGAGAAGATACAGACCCGTTTTAAAGGAGAGAGGATCCTTCACACGAAGAAGATCCCGATCTTTGATGAGAAGGGAGTTCCGAGATATTTATTAGGAATTTCTGAGGATATCACCGAACGAAAAAAAGGTGATGATGCACTGCGGGAAACGAAAGACTATCTTGCGAATCTTATCCGGTATGCCAATGTACCGATCGTTTCCTGGAGCCCGGAATTAACGATCACGGAATTCAACCGCGCCTTTGCGCAACTGAGCGGGATGACTCGCGAGGAAGTGATTGGGCAATCCCTTGCGCTCCTCTTTGCTGACAAGACCCGTGATAAATCCATGGCTCTGATACGCAGGGCACTTAGGGGGGAACACTTGAAAGTTGTTGAGATCCCTATACGCCATATATCCGGCGAGACCCGTATTATTCTGTGGAACTCGGCAAACATTCTCGATCCGACAGGAAAGATCATTGCTACCATTGCACAGGGGCAGGACATCACCGAGCGTAAAGCAGCTGACGAAACCATAAAAAAATATGGAGATAACCTTGAACGCGAAGTTACTGAACGAACATCAGACCTATCAGATGTTAACCTGAAACTGATGACGGAGATTGACATCCGTATCGATGCTGAAAAGCAACTCACTAAAACCGTAGGTGAAAAAGAAATCCTGCTCCGTGAAGTCCACCACCGTGTGAAAAACAACCTCCAGATCATCATCTCGCTTTTAAACCTCCAGTCACGGTACATGACGGATGAAACAACTCTGGCCGCATTCAGGGAGAGCCAGAACCGTGTCCGGGTAATGGCGCTGGTCCATGAAAAACTCTACCAGTCAATTGACCTTACAAAACTGGATCTTGGCAATTATATCCGGTTTCTCGGAAACAACCTGCTCCAGTTCTTTGGTATAAAAGGAAAGGGCATCACGCTCACTATGGATATCCACGATATTTTTCTTGCCATCGACACTGCCATCCCCCTCGGGTTGATAATCAATGAACTCATTTCCAACTCCTTAAAATATGCGTTTCCAGAGGGGAGGAAAGGAGAGATCACCCTTGCGGTTCAACGTCAGGATCACACGCTCACTATCCTGTTTAAGGACAACGGTGTCGGGATCCCTGAAGACTTTGACTGGCGCAATGCCGAATCACTGGGACTGCGGCTTGTGGTCTCGCTTGTGGACCAACTGGATGGAACCATTGAACTGGACCGGAGTGCGGGAACCGCGTTTACGATTGTCGTGAAAGAGAAGGTGTAGGGACTAACCATGACTTTTCTGGATGAAGGAAAGGGAGCCCGGTTTGAGATGACACTGCCGAAAGGGGCGAGGCGGATAACAGGGAAGGGTACATAATGACTGCGGGAAATAAGAAACCGGAAGATAAGAACACGGGCACTGCGGATAGCAAGCACTACCAAGAGCGGTCATGGAAATTTATGGTGTAAAATCACATGCGGAGTATGACAGGGACGGACAGAGAGAAGAACTGGTGGCGGCTGGAGAGAATACAACCCCAATCTCAATATGTATTTAACAGGTTAGTACATAGTTGGGGCTGATATCATGAAATGGGATATCAAGTGGTGGCAGGTTATCGCGCTGGTCATCCTCGTCATCGGAGCATTCCTGACCGTGGGATCTGCCCAGCATCAAGACCAGCTCCTGCGCACGAATCTGCTCACAAAGACCCAAATTGCACAAACGGGTATCTCTCCTGAACAGGTTGCATCACTGACGGGATCGGCTGCTGACCTTGCATCACCGGAATACCTGGCTCTAAAAAAACAACTTGAAAGGATACGGGCAGCTGATCCTGATATCAGGTTTGCGTACCTGATGGGTCAGAAGCAGGACGGAACAATCATCCTTTATGCGGACTCGGAACCCTTGGGATCAGCGGACTATTCTCCCCCCGGACAGGTATACCCTGAGGCATCGGTTGTTCTCAGAACGTTGTTTGCACAGGGAGAGAAGGCAACCGAAGGACCATTATCGGATCGCTGGGGGACTTGGGTGAGCGGTTTTGTTCCGGTCACGGATCCCGCAACGGGTAAAGTGATCGCGGTTTTTGGTATGGATGTCGATGCCAAAGACTGGAACTATGTTATCGCACAAGCCTGCGCTGCAATAATTACTGCGGCTCTCCTTATTGTCGTACTGGTTGTCGCATTTAATCTTGCACATCAGCAGAGCCAAAGGGAGCAACGACGCATCGAGGCATCAGAGGAGAAATTTTCCCGTGCATTCCATGCAAATCCCATGCTAATGGCTGTATCGACAATAAAAGAGGGCAGATTTATTGATTTGAACCAGTGTTTTCTTGCCACACTTGGCTATTCCCGTGAGGATGTAATTGGCAAAACAACATCGGAACTGGACCTGTTTTCTGACCCTGCCCTGTGGGATGTCATCATCAGCCAGATCAAAAAGAGCGGGCAAGTCCACGATTTCGATGTGAAAGTAAAAAAGAAGAACCTCGACATGCTCGACGGGTTGTTCTTTGCAATAACAATTGATGTGGCCGGGCTTCCTTGTCTGCTCATGGTCATTCGCGACATCACCGAACGCAAGCGGGCGGAGGAAGCGCTGCGTGCGAGCGAAACACAACTTCGGGCCACTCTTGACTCCACAGCCGATGGCATTCTTTCCGTGGACAAGAAGGGGAAGGTGTTACACGCCAACCGGCGGTTCACCGAGCTCTGGCAAATTCCTTCGGCAGTCATGGAATGCGGCGATGACCGGGCTTTGCTGGACTTTGTACAGAATCAGTTGACCGATCCTAACGATTTTCTTAAAATGGTGCAGGCACTTTACGATTCTGACGATGAGGACATGGACACCCTCAATTTCAAAGAGGGCCGGGTTTTTGAACGGTATTCCGTGCCAATAATCATGGATGGTGCCCGGATTGGTCGTGTATGGTCCTTCCGTGACATAACCGAAAACAAACGGGCGGAAAAGGCGCTACTGCAGGCAAACAAACAATTAAACCTGTTATCCAGCATCACACGGCATGATATCCTCAACCATCTCACGGCATTGCGAGGTTATCTCGAACTATCCCGACAAAAAAACCAGGATCCCCTAATTGCAGAATTTATCAGTAAAGAGGAGAAAGTCACTGAAGCCATGCAGATCCAGATTGAATTCACCCGCAATTACCAGGACATCGGTACCCAGGCTCCGAAATGGCAAAACCTCGAAGAGATCATCGGCTCTGCAATCGTGCAATTGAAACCCGTAATTACCGACATGAATTTTGCCCTCAATAATGCAGAAATTTTTGCAGATCCACTTTTAGAGAAGGTATTTTACAATCTGATGGAAAATTCTTTTCGTCATGGCGATCACGTAACCTGTATAGATTTTTCCGCAAAGGAGATGGAAAACGGACTGATTGTATCCTATTCCGATAATGGTGTGGGAATTACATCTGACGATAAGAAAAAACTCTTCCGGAAAGGATTTGGCATGCATACCGGTCTTGGCCTGTTTCTCTCCCGGGAGATTCTTGATATTACCGGCATTACGATCCAAGAGACGGGCGAGCCGGGCAAAGGCGCACGGTTCGAGATGACCGTGCCAAAAGGTCGATGGCGTACTACAGGAAATGGTGCATAATGGCAGCAGCAATTCGGGTCCTCTACGTTGATGACGAACCTGCACTCCTCGATATTGGCAAGCTGTTCCTTGAGCGGTCCGGTGATTTTTCCGTGACTACGGTGACAAGCGTACCTGACGCGATCCGGTTGCTTGAACAGGAACAGTTCGATACCATCATATCAGATTACCAGATGCCGGAGATGGACGGCATTAAGTTCCTTGTTCTTGTGCGGACACGCTTTGGGATGATCCCGTTCATCCTGTTCACCGGAAAGGGCAGGGAAGAAGTGGTGATCGAGGCACTCAATGCAGGAGCTGATGGATATCTCCAGAAAGGTAGCGAACCACAATCGCAGTTTGCCGAACTCTCGCACAAGATCAAGCAGGCTACCTCACGGAAAAAGGCGGAAGAAGCGCTCCGGGAGAGCGAGGAGAAATATCAGGCGATTGTCGATCACGCGCTCGAAGCGATTATGATTATTGACTCCTCGGCAAACGTACTCTTCGCGAACCCTGCCGCAGCAACGCTCGTTGACCTTGAAGATTCTTCGGCGTGCATTGGCAAAAATGCCCTGGAGATCATTGCACCGGAGTCACGGGAGGCTGCTCGTGTCGATCTGGCCTCGTCCAGGGATGGCAGGGATGGATACATCGCCAAGTACAAGATTATTACGGCAACCGCCCGGGAACGGTGGGTAGAACTAATCGGAAAGAAGATCGCGTTTGGCGGCGTTCCGTCGGTTATCGTGATGTTCAGGGACATCACCGAGCGCAAGCGGATGGATGATGCACTGCGGGAGAGTGAGGAACGGCATCGTATCCTTCTCAACGAATTTCCGGACCCTATCTTCTCGTTCTACCCGGATGGGACTTACCGTCATGTCAACCGGGCTTTCGCCGAAGGTGTTGGAAAGTCCGTTGACCAGATCATCGGGAAGAAGATCTGGGATGTATTCCCAAAAGACGAGGCAGATAAACGATTTTATGCCCTTCGCACGGTCTTTTCCACAGGGGAAGGCAAAGAAATTGAGGTACACGTCCCCCGCTTCGATGGCGACCGGGATTACGTGACAACGATTGTCCCGGTCAAGGATGACAAGGGATCTGTTGTCTCCGCAATCTGCTCATCCAAAGACGTCACCGAGCGCAAGCGGGCGGAAGAGGCGCTCCGCGCGAGTGAGGAAATGTTCAAGTCTGTTGTGCACAATAGTTCAGACCTGACGATCCTTGCGAATGCAAAAGGCATCGTGACGTTTGTCAGTCCCCAGTGTGATCTCGTCACTGGGTATCCTAGTGACAAATTTATTGGGCAAACAATACCTGACATCATTTATCCCGACGATGTAACAAGGTGTCGGCACGCGTGGGAACAGGTTGTACAGCTTGGGCAGGAACAGCGTGACTTTGAATATCGTATCGTTGATGGAGCGGGAGCGGTACGGTGGGTATCTCATTCCACAAAACAGGTAACGGTCGATGGGAGAGTTTTAGGCATCCAGAGCGATATCTGCAACATCACCGAGCGCAAGCGGATGGAAGAGGCGCTGAGTGAGAGTGAGAGACGGTTCCGCGAGCTCTCGGACCTGTTACCCCAGACCGTCTATGAAATAGATGTGAATGGAATCCTGACGTACGGGAACCGCATCGGATTCGAACTGTTCGGGTATACCGAAAATGAATTCAAAAAGGGTCTTAATGTCCTGCAGATGATAGCCCCCCATGACCGGGAACGGGCTGGTACGGCTTTCCGCGCCATTATTGATGGGTTGGGAAGGAGGGGGGTTTCAAACGAATACCAGGCACTGAAAAAAGATGGGAGTACATTTCCCATCTCCATCTATTCATCAGCGATTATCGTGCAGGGCAGGATCACCGGGCTTCGGGGCATCATCATTGACAATACCGAACGAAAGCAGGTGGAGGAGGCGCTCGTAGAGAGTGAGGAGCGGTACCACCTACTGGCAGAGCACATGACAGACATTGTATGGCTGATGGATATGGATATTAAGACCACCTACCAGAGCCCCTCGTCGGAAAAGTTGCGTGGCTACACGTCCAAGGAGATAAAAGATCTGCCTCCGGAGAAGAACCTCACACCGGAGTCGCTCAAATTGGCGTTGGAAGTATTTTTTGCGGAGATGCCCAGGATCGAGGGCGACCCGAACTACAATCCCGTAAAAATACTGGAACTTGAGTATTACCGCAAGGACGGCACCACATTCTGGTCGGAAAGTAAGTTCAGCATCATACGGGACAGCAGTGGCAAGCCCGTATCGATACTGGGCGAAGGAAGAGACATCACCGTACGAAAGCAGGTAGAAAAGCAACTGTGGGAGAATGAAGAAAAGTTCCGACTGATCGTCGAGAACAGCCACGATATCATCTATATACTTACCACAGATGGTGTGTTTACTTTCGTTTCACCTGCATGGACAACGCTCTTGGGACATCCGCTAACTGAGGTGATCGGACAATCATTCCAGAAATTTGTCCATCCGGATGACATTCCCCAGTGCATTGCATTCCTCCAGTATGTGATCGGGACGGGACAACGACAAGAGGATGTCGAGTACCGCGTACAGCACACTGATGGGACGTGGCGTTGGCACTCCTCAAGTGCTGTTCCTCTAAAAGACGAAACCGGCAGGATTATTGGGGGCGAGGGCATCGCCCGCGACATAACCGAACGCCAGTTAATGGAATCCGAGATACGGTCATTAAACACGGTTCTCGAACAGCGGGTAAAAGAGCGAACAGAAGAGCTTGTAGAGACAAACGAGAAGCTCGAACTGGAGAATGCCCATCGCATTATGGCTGAGGAAAAACTCCAGGCATCCTATGATGAGAAAGTGATGCTCTTAAAAGAGATTCACCACCGGGTCAAGAACAACCTACAGATCATTGCAAGCCTCTTAAACCTCCAGTCCCGGTATATCACTGATGAAAAGATACTCGCTGCCATACGGGAGAGTCAGAACCGGGTCAAGGCAATGGCCCTTGTCCATGAAAAACTCTACCGTTCTGAGAGCCTCTCCCGGATCGACTTTGCGGATTACACCCGCTACCTTGCCACCCAGCTCATCTCGTTTTACGGTTCAGATAAGCAGAGAGTGCGGCTGGATTTTGAAATGGAAAAAATCTTGGTAGACATCAATACTGCGGTTCCCTTAGGCCTGCTCATGAGCGAGATCATATCCAACGCTCTCAAGCATGCATTTCCGAACGGGAGGGAAGGGACGATCAGCATCATTGGCGGGTACAAAGGAGATCTTATCACACTGGTTGTAAGGGATAATGGTATCGGGATCCCGGCAGACTTTGACTGGAAGAACACTACGTCGCTGGGCATGCGACTTGTGACCAGCCTTGTCGATCAGATTGACGGGACCATTGTGCTGGACAGGAGTCAGGGAACCGCCTTTACTATAACGATAAAACGGGATCCTGCCCCCTCATGAATTGGGATTGCCCTTTTTTAAATCCCGCTGTGATCACATCCGGTTCAACCGGGACAGATTGCCAGTCTGCTTTTTTCACTACCTTTTAAGGTGTCTCCCTGAGTGTAAAACTGCGAGTCTCAACTGGGCCCCATTCCTGCCGGTACTTCATGACCGCACAGGGTCTTACCCCTCGTAGTTACCCGGATTTTTTTTAAAGAAACGTTTATATTGGATCATAATGATTCTTGACTGTTCATTTTAAGGGGTTGTTTAATGCTAAAAGCATCTGTCTTCATTGTCGAAGATGAGCTTATCGAAGCCCAGGATATCTCCCAGACCCTTGAAAAACATGGGTATGCAATAACCGGGATCGCCCGGACGGGCGAGTTGGCACTCGAAGCCCTCATGAAAAAACAACCTGACCTGGTGCTCATGGACATGCACCTTGCCGGTAACATGGACGGCGTTGATACGGCCGAAAGGATCCACGCTCTCTATAAAATACCGGTCATATTTCTTACCGCATACGCGGATGAGACCACTCTTGAGCGGGCAAAGATCACCGTGCCGTATGGATATGTCCTCAAACCATTTGATGAGCGTGAGCTGCATTCGACCATCCAGATGGCGCTTTACAAACACCGGATGGAGAAGCTGGCACAAGAGAATGAACGCACGATACGGGTTCTTGCCAATGCCATCCCCGACGCGGTCATGCTCCTCGATCACAACAGGCAGATCATTGCCCTGAATGATGCCATGGCGCGACGACTTGGATATAATACAAATGTTTTTTATGATCTCTCCATCCCGTTTGATCGCGACGGGTTGCTCGCCTCATTGGAATTTCAGATAAAAGATCTCCTCCATTCCGGCCAGTCTGTCCGGTTTGAAGAGAAGACCGGAGATGAGTGGTTTGAGATCTCCTTGATGCTTATCACAGGGACGGAGGGGCAGAGCCCCATGATTTTCATCCAGTACCACGATATCACCGACCATAAACGATTCGAGGAGCAGTTAAAAACAGAGGGGATAACACAGATTGAGCATAACATGGAACAGTTCCAGATCTTAAACGACCAGATCAGAAACCCCCTCCAGGCAATCATGAGCTATGTCAACCTCGACTGTGTCCTTTACCGGGAACACATAACAAAACAGATCTCTATGATTGACGCCCTTGTTGACCGTCTTGACTATGGCTGGGTGGAGTCTGAGAAGGTAAGGAGGTTCCTCATCCGTCATTACCGGTACAATCCAGACAATGAGACTAAATCCGGGGCAAGAAAAAATACGTAAATAAAACGGAACTGTTATAAAGGACAATCAGAAGAACGATTACACAAGGGGTGCATGATGGGAAAATCGGCAATATTTATTGTAGAAGATGAAGCGATCGTAGCCAACGATATTAAAGAGACCTTAAAAAGTCTGGGATACGATGTTAAAGGCATTGCGAAATCCGGAGAGATCGCTCTTGAAAAGATTAAAGAACTTAAGCCGGATCTCGTGCTCATGGATATCCACCTATCCACCCAAATGGACGGGGTTGAGACCGCAGGAAAGGTCCACGTCCTTTACAATATCCCGGTTATCTATCTTACTGCATATGCCGACAAAGCGCTGCTAGAACGTGCAAAAGTTACAGAACCGTACGGGTATGTCATCAAACCCTACGATGAGCGGGAACTCCACTCCGTCATTGAGATGGCCCTCTACAAAAACCGGATCGAGCGTGAGATCAAGAGACGGGACGATGTTCTCTTTGCCGTGAGTTCCGCTGTTGAATGGCTGCTCCGTATCTCCCGCGTGGAATCCCACGCGCCCCGCAATTTCAATAGCTCAGATATCCGGGATATCCTTGAACCCGTTGGCCTTGCGCTGGATGCCGGTGCAATCGCGATCTTCAAGACAGACACCGATCCCGCGGGTTTGGAAACGGTCAGCCTGACCTATGAATGGGGATGCCCTGCCTATCACTCCAAACTCTACAAACCGGAACTGAAGCAGTTCACGTTTAAGTCTTTAGGGATTTCCCGCTGGCATGACCTGCTTATTAAGGGCGATAATGTTGTGGCAAACATGTCCGGTCTTTTAAAAGATGAGAGACAGCTGTTCGAACTGCTTGGGGTGAAGTGTGGAATTATCCTACCCCTCTTCAGCCATGACAACCTCTGGGGTTTCATCGGGTTTTTTGATCTCACTGAAAGAACGCGGTCAGCAGACGAGGTCGAGGCACTGCGCATAACGGCAAACCTGCTTGGAGCGGCATTAGGGTACCGGTAAATGTTCAGCCTCCTGCTTTGGGATACAGAGGGGGAGGTTGGCATTCCCGGCCGGATATCGCCCGGACATGGACACGGGAAATATAAAGAGTGATGGGACATTTCTGTATCCTAAAAGGATCATGAGAGTGACCGGTGCACCTCATGTGATCATAATAAGATCCCTAAAACCAGCTCTCCAGTGTCTTCTGCCCCGCCTTTACTGTAAAATTCTCAAGCGCCTTGTTCACCCGCTCTTCAGAGAATTCATATCCATCGCAGAGCATCTTTTTTATCCCGGCCATATTGGGGTGCCCCCATACGAGCGTATAATCGTCCGTCACTGGGGGGTGTAAGAAGAGGTCCATCACCGGAGCAGGATCAAAGTCCGGCTGCTTCTCTTTGAGTTTTTGTAAAAAATCTCCTTTCTGCACGATCTTAAGACCGGTCTTTGCGCCCACACCGTCAACACCCGCGTTGAAGTCGGTCCCAGTCAGGATGCTAATCTCGATCAGCTGCTCGCGGGTAAGGTGCAGTCCGGCCAGCACTTCGGAAAGGACCATCCGCTCCGGACTCACCGTAATAATTCGCCCCCGCATCTTTCGCTTGCCGCTTACCGTAAGATTGCGGACAAGTGTGGGGGCCCCGAACAGCAGCGTATCATAATCCTGTGACACCACATACCGGGCTTCACCTTTTGCCACCATGTAGGATGCCTGTGCTTCTCCCTCTCCGGGCGCCTGCACGAACGGGATTCCCAAAAGCCCGAGCAGCTCTTTTGAAGATTCGATAATGGCTGCATCCACCCGGGTTGCGGACCTGGCCTGCTTGTACGCCTCTGCCTCATCCCCGCGTTCGACAGCTTCTTTCCAGCGCTCTCCCGCAGTGTCGCGAACCTTCCTGCGCTGTTCGATGGTAGCCTGCTTGAGTTCGCCGGGTTTTCCGTCAAACACAAAGACCGGCTTGATCCCCTTGTCCATGAAATTCGCAATCCGGAACAGGATGCCGGAGAGGTGGGAGGTGACACGCCCGCGTCCGTCCATCAAAGGGGTGCCATCTGGTTGCCGGATGATGGTTAAGAACTGGTAGAGAGTATTATTCGCATCTACAGCCGCGATACCGGGAATGGTCTCTAACGTGACCGGTGTCTTATACTCTGCCAGAATATCCCGTAGTGCAACGCCCATCCATATCCACCTTTCTGGTACCTTGTTATTTGTATGCACGTTTAGCCTATTCGGCATTGAGTTCGTTGAGGTGGGAGATGACTATGACAACCGTGAATTGGATATACTACAGAGTGATTGCGCATGTCCATGATGATCCCCTCTTGCCGGTGTACAGCCTGTGGTCGGGATTACTGCTGCCGGGGAGGGTGATGTGCAGCCACAGGTGAGTATGAGTATGAGGATTATTGCAAGGAGAGAGTATGTGAGTTTCATATTTTTGTTTTAGAAAAGAGGAGAGATAAAACAGCTAGTTTTCAAGTTTTCATTGATACTGCGCAGGCTTACCCTTGACATTTTTGGAAGATACAGAAAAAGGGTATAACATCCCCCGAACAAATACAAAATACCATGTCTAACGATTGCCCGCCATTTCTGGTAGTTCAGGCATATATGTTCTCTTTTGTGCTTGCCGTTATAATACTTCAATATCTCTTGATAGTCATCTCTGTAAGCGCATCGGTGCCCTTACTCGTATATGTTTTCATTGTGGCGTTTACCGTAATTGGATTGATTTCTGCTTTCAATATTTACCGGATGTTATTCTCAACTCGTGCAAGGTAATTTCCTTCATTATTTTAGCGAATGTCAGTAAAACACGATAACGAACCTGCCATTCGCATTTCTGTTGGTAGGTCTCCTGCATGATAGGCAAATGTCCGCGATGAATAAATCGAAGTGCCGTTTTGCGATATAAGCGCACTTGAAAATTCTGGCATTATCCACTTGTTAAATCACCGGATGATCATAATCAAATCGCCATCAGGTGTAATGTTGTATCTCTCCGAAATCACCACGTCGTTCCATGTGCTCGCCTTCCCGAAGACCACTTCAATTTTTTCGCGAATTTTTGTGATTTTGTCGCTGTCGTATTTTGCGATTCGAGTTCCCATTCTTCCCATCTCCATCGGCCTGTGTAGTGCTTCCATGATACAAAATAGGAAGATAGGGGTATTAAATCGACAAGAGAGCGGGGTGAAAGTGTCGCTGAGCATTGTGTACGACCAACTGCGACAAACATTCCGCAGAAGCGAAATGTGAGGAGCGGGCAAAGAGCTGCCGACTGCTATGGAGTGGAGCGATGAGCCAGCTTTATTGTTCGCAACGTTCTGTTGCATCTACGGGTCGTTTAACTACTCGATATTGAAGTGTTCCAGTGGGATTATTCTCGTTAAGATCCGTTAACGCAACAGCACCCAATAATTTTAAATGTCCCGAACCGCTAGTCCAAGTTGATTCAATTGATATCATTTTCCTTTCGGGCTGTAGCTGAACGAGTCAATCCACCGGAAAAACCGATTAGAGTTTCGTGCGGGAAATACACCTTCGGTTACGGATTTTACTTCCTCTACGGAGTAGAATGCGTTCGGGTGGAAATCTTTGATGATCCCGATCACTTGCTTGAGATCCTGTCTCTTGATGATGGTAAAGACCATCTTAACCTTGCCGGTACCGCCTTCTCCGTCGATACTTGTTACGCCGTAATTATGGGAGCGTAAAAACAGCATGAGTTCGGTTGGGTCTTCCTTTGTGATGATGCGGACGCTAGTGAGGCCCAAAGAAAGTCTCTCTTCGATTGCCATCCCGATAAAAGTCCCGGCGGCAAACCCAGCCCCGTACGCAATATAACACACGGCATTGGTCAGGTTATTCATTACCTGCCCGATGGCAACTAGATAAATGATCACCTCAAAGAACCCGATAATCGCCGGAAGGTACTGGATACTTTTAGACATAAAGATGACCCGGATTGTATCGAGGCTCATGTCACAGACGCGTGCGAAAAAGATCAGGAGCGGAACTAATACATACGAAAAAACTGCGGGTGATATGACAGATTCCAGCATTGTTATTTACCTTTTTTAATTGATGCGTTAAAAGTTTGTGGGGAGAGACAAAACCTGATGATCGAATATGACCGGGCGGGTGTTACTGCAATGTACGGGTATATGGTTGTAGCTGGGGGAGGGATCGAACCTCATAGATTTCCAACAATACACGCACAAAAAAATTGCGTTAAAAGTAAGGTAAATACACACTTTTAGATGATAAGAGCACAGTAATTAATTAACTATATTTACGGAGTTCCCGCATGGAAATTAAAAATCTCATCCCCCTTCTTGCAATGCCGCTCCTGCTCCTCGCAGTCGAGATCGGGGCCATCCTGATATCCCTGCCGGTGAAGGCGTCCGGGATTGTCGCATTTGAAGATCCCACCTCGCTTGAAAACCCGGTCATCTTTATTGTGATCCTGCTGGTCTTTACCGGTTTTTTGCTCGTCTTAATCAAATACGATATGAAAAAAGTGATCGCAGCAGTCATAGGGCTCTCGATCTTTTTTACGTTTGCGTATATCTTTGCAGCGCTCATCTACGCGGCAATGGGAGCTTCAGACATTGCCAACATCGCTGTGCTGGTACTATCGATTCTCGCAACTGCGCTCCTGTATAAATTCCCGGAATGGTACGTGATCGATGCGCTCGGCATCCTGATAGGCGCCGGAGTAGCCTCGATCTTCGGGGTTTCGTTAGATGTTCTGCCGGTCGTCATCCTGCTCATCCTGCTCGCGGTATACGATGCGATCTCGGTCTACAAGACCAAACACATGATCACCCTTGCTGAAGGAGTCATCGATCTCAAAACACCAATCCTCTTTGTCATTCCCAAGCGGCGTGACTATTCGTTCATCAAGGATGGTATCGGAAAACTCGGCGATGGCGGGGAGCGGGCTGCGTTCATCATCGGTATGGGTGACCTGATAATGCCCTCAATACTGGTAGTATCAGCCAATGTATTCTTAAAAGGGGCAAAACTTGGCGGGCTCATCAATCTTGCCGCGCTCGGTGCGATCATCGGATCGTTAGCCGGTCTCTGCGTGCTGTTGCATTTTGTCATGTCGGGTAAACCCCAGGCCGGACTCCCCCCATTGAACGGCGGCACTATTCTGGGATTTCTGGTTGGATTAGCGGCTATGACCTGGTTGTGATGGGAATGAAAAGGGAAATTTTCATCAGGTTCTTATTTTTTAATGACAGCACGATGCCGATTGAATAGATTGGGATGAACTACGACGTCCTCAACTGGGCGTCCCCGCTGCGGTTTTAGTGACCAAAAAAGTTGACACATTATTACCCCCAGTGCCTCCGGGAGGCCATGAAGCGAGGGCACTTCACATTTTTGACGATTGATGTTTTTTTATGGCTATGGATGAACCTGATTTGTTCATGCCCGTTTCTTAGCCGGCAAAAAAATATGAATCAGACCGTTTCGGGATTTATACCCGCACGATCTGTGCGGGGCTTCCGGTGCAGTCGTTTCCGTTTGGGTTTTTTGGTTTTTTCAGTTTCAGGATCTTCATCCATCTCCGATTCCTCGGGTTCATGAATGATAGGGGACCGGATATCTACAGCCGTACGCTGTTTTCGTTCCACCGGTTCCGGTTTGTGTACCAGAATCTCTGCAAGCACAACATCGACCCCTTCTCCGGTCTGGGTTGACATCGTCATGTAACCCTCTCCTGCTACGAGATCAGACTTGTTGGCAACAACGATCATTGGCACGTCCACCATTCCCTTCACTTCATCGCGCAGGTGGAGCTGGACGTTCATAGGATAGCCACAGTGCTCTGAGGGATCGAGAATAAAGAGCACCAAATCAGCGACATTCATCATCGCAGAGAGTGCCTGCCGCTCGATCTGGTTGCGTTCTTCTGCCGGGCGATCAAGAATACCCGGAGTATCTACAAACTGGATCCGTTCGCGCGGCAGATCCCGGTGGCCGATAATGATCCCTTTAGTTGTAAACGGGTACGCTGCCACTTCAGGGGCTGCTGAAGAGACCCTCCTGATAAACGAGGATTTCCCCACATTGGGGTAGCCTGCAATCACGATGGTAAACGCGTCTTCCACGTGGGGGAGATGGCGCAGGACATTTCTCACTTCGTTTAAGAAGTGCAGGTCCTTATCGATCTGGTGCACCATGGAGGCGAGCCGGGCCACCGCGCGTTTACGCACAATGAGGGTATCGGCAGCCTTTCTGGACTGCACTGCCAACTGGTTTCCCACCATCTTCGTGTGTTTGGCTGCCCAGCCCACAGCACCGAGGGACATTTTTATTCGTTCAATCCCGTAGAGGATATCAGCCAGTTCCCTGTAAAAGGGGGGGAGTTCATCAAATTCGGGAAATCCCCGTATGATATAGACAAGGCGATCGTGAACCGCTGCACCAACAGCCCGGACAAACTCTTCGTTTGCGCGCTCCTTATTGGTCTTCTCTTTCATCTTTTTTGCTGCACGGCGGAAACTCCGGTCAAGGATCTCATCCGCAGTTGGCACCGTCGGCATTTTTTCAAATTCCATAAATCGCCTACCTATATATTTATGGACAGTCATACGGTTTATCGTTATGGACCTGTCCCTGATCCAGAAAGATATCTTGATTACGTTAATCACCCTTTACCACCGGCAGTCCCACTCAATAAAAGGCGAAGATATCGCCAATCTGATCCAGCGCAACCCGGGGACTGTGCGCAACCAGATGCAGGCATTAAAGGCGATCGGCCTTGTGGATGGTGTGCCCGGTCCTAAAGGGGGGTACATGCCAACGGGGCTTGCCTACAAGGCACTCAATCTCAATGTATCCGAAGCGGGGGATTATGATGTAGCCATCAGCAGGAATGGAAATCTGGTTTCCGGGGCAAATGTCCAGGAGATCGCTTTTACTACTCTCTGTCATCCTGATATCTGTCATGCGGTGATCAAACTGGTCGGGAGTGCAAAACTCTTCGAGGTTGGTGATCAGGTCACAGTTGGCCCCACCCCCGTTAACAAGCTCCTGATTCGTGGTGAAGTGTTCGGCAAAGACGAATCCACACAATCCCTCCTCATCGCCACATCAGAGATCATATCGCTTCCGAAAAAACCGATCCGGTACTACATGAGCAGCCCGCTCAAAACACTCACTCATTTAAACACGCTTCATGATGCACTTGTCCTTTTTAACCATGAACATATTCACGGAGCCCCTATCCTAAAAAACGGGAAGCTGTCCGGTATTATTACTATGAGCGATATCGCAAAATCCATAGAAAAGAACCTGTCCCTGACAACAAAAGTGACTGACGTGATGACAACTGATGTCGTGGAAGCTCCTTCTGATACACGGCTTTTTGATGTGATCCGCAGGTTCAAGGAACGCGAGATTGGCCGACTGATCGTTGTTGAGAACGGGATTCCTGTTGGGATTATTACCCAGTCTGATATCATTAAGGTATTTCCCGCGCTCTAAAACAACATCTTTAGATATTTTAAATGAAATTGTATGAATGGAGAAGTATCCATGACAGAATTATCCCAGG
>Ga0194039_1000185_pt1 | contig 40120 bp, 30 predicted proteins | sample JunL228m_MetaG_FD_148679 | JGI IMG/M metagenome (GOLD analysis project Ga0194039, IMG submission 148679) | Anoxic zone freshwater microbial communities from boreal shield lake in IISD Experimental Lakes Area, Ontario, Canada - Jun2016-L227-8m | ecosystem: Environmental > Aquatic > Freshwater >...
TGGATAAACCAGTTCATTTGACCAGTCTCTGCCGATCCAAATTGACCACCCATTTGCCGATGTAAAAATCGGTTCGTGCCGGAGCAAATTGACCACCTTCTGCCGATTCAAATTGACCACCCCTTAAGAACGATATTTTCCTTGCTTGAAGGCAGGCATTTATGATTATGTTGACTTGGTATTAACAAATCATAAATGTCAAACAAACTAATTGTTATGAGCAAGGTAAGAAACATTATCAGGCTATACACCGAAGGTGTAAGCAAACAGACCATTGGGGACCGCACAGGTCTTCCCCGCAACAGTGTAAAAAAGTATATCCGGCTGTTTTTGGCCTCAAACAAGTCTCCACAGGAACTTGATCAGATGAGCGATACGGAGTTGGAGCAGTTCTTTATGGACATGGTCCCACGCCATTATATCGAAGATGATCCCCGGTATATATCCCTGGTGGAGTTTTTTCCACAAATGGAGAAAGCCCTTAAACACAGGGAAAACACCAAAGAGAAGCTGTGGCAGCAATATATTGCGTTGCATCCTGAAGGATACCGTGTGTCGCAGTTTAAGGGTTATTATCTCAAATGGCTGAAGGTCCGCAACCCGGTGATGCATATGGAGCATAAAGCCGGGGAAAAGATGTACGTGGACTATGCCGGGCAAAAGTTGCATATCATAGACCCTGACAGCGGAGAGATGATCCCTGTTGAGGTCTTTGTGGCCATCCTTGGAGCGAGCCAGTTAACCTTTGTAGAGGCCAGTTATAGCCAAAAGAAAGAAGACTTCATCGGCTCCTGTGAGAATGCCCTGTATTACTTCGGAGGTGTTCCTAATGCTATTGTCACAGACAATCTGAAGTCGGCTGTGATCAGGGGAAACCGTTACGAACCGACCCTTAACGAGGCGTTCCGTGATTTTGTAAGTCATTACACGATGGCTGCGCTGCCTGCAGCTCCTTATAAGCCCAAGTACAAAGCATTGGTAGAAGGTGCGGTAAAGATCATCTATCGCACGATTTACGGCACTGTAAAAGAGCGTGTCTACTCCAGCCTTGCGCTGATCAACGAATCTATCGGTGTGGCCCTGGAGGAGCATAATAACCGCTTACTTAAAAACAGGCCGTTCAGCCGCAGGCAGCTCTTCGAGGAAACCGAACGTCAAACGCTACATCCATTGGCCGCTCACAGGTACGAACTCAAACATCGGATTATCGTTACGGTGATGAAGAACAATTACGTCAGCCTCACTGAAGACAAGCATTATTACAGCGTTCCATATCATTATATCGGTAAGAAGGTAACCCTGCTGTACAGCCAGAGTGTGGTTGAGGTATATCACCGCTATGAACGCATTGCCATACACAACAGAAGCAGGCAGCCGTATGTATATACGACCATTAATGAACACCTGGCTTCAAAGCACCGGTACATGAGCGACTGGAACCCAAACAAGTTTATTGAACGTGCAGAAGAGATCGGCCCGGAAACAAAACAGTACATTATTGAGTTGCTAAATACCCGCCAGCACCCGGAACAAACTTACCGTTCGTGCCAGGGAGTGTTGAGCTTTGCTGCACGTGTAGGCAAGGAGCGACTTAACAACGCCTGCCGGCGTGCCCTGCAATATGGCGATTACGGGTACCAGACCATCCGGGCAATCCTTGAACGTGGTCTTGACGGGAATACAGACGATACGGAACCCGGCAGTGATCAGCCTTTACCCCCGCATGATAATATCCGTGGTAAAAACTATTACCGATAAAATCTCTCCGGTACTTGGACTCGGACTCTGTTCCTGGTCCAGGTATCGGATATTATTTACCTTAAAACCTATAAAAATGAATGAGCAAGCTCTTCAAAAAATGAGACAGATGAAGTTCTTTGGCATGGTTAGAGCATTCCGTGCAAGCATGGAAAATGGCAATATGGACAAAGTAACCAATGATGAGATGGTCTCCATCCTGATTGACTCAGAGTGGGATGACCGTAACAATCGCCGCATTGCAAGGCAATTGCGCAATGCACGGTTCCGGTACAAGGCCAATGTCGAACAGTTGCACTTTGATATCGATCGTAATCTTGACAAAAATCAATTGATGCGTCTTGCTGAATGTGCCTTTATTCAACGCAAAGAGAATCTGCTTATCACCGGAAGCACCGGAATCGGAAAGAGTTACCTTGCATCTGCCATCGGGAATCAGGCCTGCACACTCGGTTACAAAGTCCTGTATGCAAATGCGACCAAACTGTTTTCCAGGTTGAAGATGGCCAAGGCCGACGGATCTTATATCCGGGAGATCGCTAAAATAGAACGGCAGGATCTTCTTATCATTGATGACTTCGGCCTGCAGCCAATGGATGGATATGGAAGATCGGTGCTACTGGAAATCATCGAGGACCGGCACGGAAACCGTTCAACGATCATTACATCACAGTTGCCTGTGGCTCAATGGTACGAAGTAATCGGTGAACAAACCGTGGCGGACGCTATCCTTGACCGCATTGTACATGATGCTCACCGCATCGAACTACTGGGAGAATCACTGCGCAAATCCCAGAAAAATAAAATCACGGAAGATGTTGAAACAATATAAAACCGTCTAATTTTGTATAACGTCCAAAACCAAGGAAAATGTTCTTTCTTAAGAATGCAGAAGTGGGGTGGTCAAACTATATCGGCAGAAGGTCGGTAAAATGAATCGGCACAGGGTGATCAATTTGGTCGGCATATCCAGTTTATTCTCATTGGGATGATGAATCTTTGTCGTGGCGACTTCGGAATCCTGAAGCAAAATACTATCGTGATAACTTAACAATCATTGCTAAAACTGACATCCCTGGAATTTTTGCTCAAATGCAAAAATGTAAAGAAACATTACCGGATAAAACAGGTTCAAATTATAAAAAATCACCTTTCAAACTGTGGATAGGATTGGCGAATACAAAACGAATTACTGGGCTGTTTGTATCAATGCCGGAAAAGTTAAAACCATCCCCACTAAATTTACTTTTTAAAGATTTATCAGGTGATATTCCTCCGTTTGGGAAAGACAATATATTTTTTGAACTTATTGATTTTGATGCATTTTAATACTCCAAATCGCATATTAATTTTCAAATGTCATCTCATTTCCCATAGTATTTATATTTACCTTCTTTCTCTACGAAGATTTCAAACGGAGGTAAATCCTTCTCTTTTCTAATTTTCTTCCTTATAAAAAGGGTCTTCCAGGTTTCGTATTGTATCAGTTGCTGGGTTCTTTGAAAAGATTTGACCTGTTATGTTATCTGTTAATAACTTGTTCTTTTTATTAACGAATGAGTGAATGTATTTTTCTGTTGTTGATAAGTATTTATGACCAAGATTTGACTTTAAATCATTTAAATTCATTCCGACATTATCATATTCAAGCATTAAAGTTGTATATGTATGACGCGACATATGAAAATATACATTTTTTTTAATCTTTGCGTCCCTTGCTATCTTTTTAATAATGGATGTTATTGAATGTCTATTGGCGACAATATCCTTTTGTTGCTCATCAGTTAGTCTATTATTAGCCGGATTCCATTCACTAAATAATTTATCATTCAAGAAAGGATAAAGAAAAACAATCTTGTGATAGTTCGATAGATAATCAATGATTTCCAGAAAACACTTATATTGTTCTTTTTCAAGTTCAAAATATTCATTGTTGTATTGCTCATTCAATAATTTCATCTTTTCATCTGTTTCTTTTACTAGTTTTTCAATCGCATTATTTCTTTCATCAGGTTCATCATTTAACAAGTCGTTTATCCAGTTTAATTTTGTATCTAATAGTTCCTGATATCCTTTTCTATTTTTGATAAAGTCATTGATTATATCTGTCATCCTTGTATTATTCTCTTTGAATGAACTAAAAATAAGATCTATTCTGCTGTCATTTGTAAAGATATTTTGACCTATCCTAATTAATTGTGGTTCAATGATATGGAGCAGGTCAATATTTAAAGTTATAAAGACATTGGACTTGGTTTTAAATTGTAGTTTGTTAATATGAACAATTTTTTCTGTTACGAAAAAATCCGCCATTCGCAATGTCATAATGTCGCTAATTCTTAAACCTTGTCCTAAACAACTAAAAATGAAAGCCTGTTTCACATCTTCTAATTTAAACCTTATAAAATGTTTAGTATGCTTGTCTGTTCGCCATTCAATTGGTTTGTATTCAAATAATTTCTTTAATTCTGAAATTTCTAAACTTTTTCTATCTGTATTAGAATGTTTAATTTTTTCTGCTACTTGTTTGAAAGGGTCTTTTACATAAACATATTGTTCATTACTTTTCAACATTGTTCTAATTTGTGATAAAATCACCAGAATTGTATTATTCACTCTGTTTGGAGTGATGTAGTTCGTAAAATCAATCACCAAATCAGTTGTTATCATTTCAAATGATATATCCTCCCAGTTAAATTGTTCTTTTAAGAACTTTTTGAATAAATTTAGATGACTTGTTAATGTAATTCTTGTTTGCTGATTAAGATGTTGTTTAATCTTTTTTTCAATATGGCTAACAACAGATAAATTTTGCTTTTGATATTCAACAAACCGATAATTGCGAACTTTTTCTTCAATGATGTTATTATACTCAATGTGGTCCGGATTTGAAGTTCTAATTCGCTGCGTTGAAGGGTTAAAATCTTTCTTTGGAACTTTAATTTTCAAGGATATTACTTTTCTTTTGTTCAGTTGAGTCAAGAGAAGCTTGATATAACCTGTTTTGGACCCTTTTTGTCCTTTCCAGATGACTTGAACATTTGATAATACATTCTTTTTCATTTCACCAAACCTTTGGAATGATTAAAATATCTAAATTGCTGTCGTTTTATCTGACGAATATAAAAAAAATAAGATGAATTTGAGACGATATTTCATATTTATTTTATATTTAATTGATAATCAATTAAGCTTTTTTACCACTTTCCGTATCATCCTGAAAAAATAGCAGGATGGCCGGGATCTACCTGCATATCCCTTTCTGTAAAAGCAAATGCCCGTATTGCAATTTTTTTTCCGTGGCTTCCCTCGGCTCGAAAGATTTGCTGCTGGAGGCTTTGCATAAGGAGATCAACATTCAAAGTGAATACCTGGGCAGGCAAAAGATATGTACGGTTTATTTCGGAGGAGGGACGCCTTCACTTCTAGCCCCTTCCGAAACCGGTCATATCATAGAAAAGATCCATTCAGTTTTTTCAGTTGAAGAAACTGCCGAGTTCACCCTGGAAGCCAATCCCGATGATGTCACGGCCCACAAGCTGCAGGAGTGGAGAGAAGCCGGAATAAACAGGCTCAGTATCGGAATCCAGTCCTTTGCAGATGAAGACCTGAAGTACCTGGGCCGGGTACATAACGGAGCCCAGGCTGAAGCATCCCTGCAACTTGCGCTGGATCATGGTTTTTCTAACCTGTCGGCCGATTTCATATACGGAATGCCTACCCTTTCTGACCCTGTATTTGCCCTCAACCTGGAAAAAGCCGTTCGTCTTGGCATCCCTCACATTTCGGCCTATGCACTGACCAGGGAATCCAAAACAGCCCTGGATGTTATGATAAGGAAAAACCAGGCCGAGGGGCCCGACGAGGACAGGTCGGTATCGCAATTCCGCTTGCTGATGGAATACCTCGGTTCCAATGATTACCAGCACTACGAGATCTCCAACTTCTGCCTTCCCGGCATGTACTCGAAACATAATTCGTCCTATTGGAAAGGTAACCATTATCTCGGCCTGGGCCCTTCGGCCCATTCCTTTAACGGTGCTTCAAGGCAATGGAACCTCAGCGGAATAAGCCGGTATGCCGCTCTTATTCAAGCTGGCAGGCCCCATTTTGAAAATGAATTTCTTTCGCCCGCCCAGAAATACAACGAGTATGTGATGGTCTCCGTAAGGACGATGTGGGGGACCAGTATTGCACATATCAGGAAAGAATTCGGCACAGGCCCTGAACAATATTTCAGAAACCAGGCCTTGAAATTCCTTGCCGGCGGAGACATCCTGGAACGGGAAGGAATTTTTACTTTAAGCGATAAAGGAAAACTGTTTGCCGATAAAATCAGTTCAGCCCTTTTTCTGGATATTGATTAATATTGCTGTTCGTAAAACTCCCTTCCATGAAAAAAATTTATACGCTAATTTTTGCCTTTGCTCTGATCTTTTCCAATCTTACTGCCGTAAAAGCAGGGAATTTCATCAGCCCTGAGGAATTTTTCGGTTTCAAACCGGGAACCGACCGCAAACTCTTTAATTATGAGAAACTGATCGATTACCTGAAACTGCTGGAACAATCCTGCCCCCGCGTAAAACTGGCGCAGATCGGCAAATCCCCCATGGGGAAACCTATGTATGTTGTGTGCATCTCATCCGCCGACAACATTGCAAATCTTGATAAACTGAAGGAGATCAACCGCCAGCTGGCCCTTAACCCGGATCTTTCCGGGGAAGCGATAGCGAAAATGTCGGCAGAAGGAAAAGTCTTTGTTCTGGCTACCCTGTCGATGCATTCCAACGAGGTGGCTCCTTCACAGTCGCTGCCGTTGATTGCCTGGGACCTGGCCACTACAAACGATCCCGGGAAGCTGAAGTCACTGAACGAGGTGGTATATATGGCCGTTCCCTGTCATAACCCCGATGGAATGGATATGGTTGTGGAGAATTACCTGAAATACCTCGGGACTGAATTTGAAGGATGTACCCTTCCCAGGGTATACCATAAATATGCAGGCCATGACAACAACCGCGATTTTATCTCCCTTACCCAGGAAGATACCCGGGCTATCGACGGTTTATACAGCAAGGATTGGTTCCCGCAGGTGATGGTCGAAAAACACCAGATGGGTTCCGAAGGGGTGAGGTATTTCATCCCCCCTCCGCATGACCCCATCGCCGAAAACGTAGATGCCGGCATCTGGAACTGGATAGGCGTATTCGGTTCCAATCTCATGAATGATATGACTGCGGATGGCCTTAAGGGAATAAGCCAGAATTATCTCTTTGATGACTACTGGCCGGGTTCAACCGAAACCTGTATCTGGAAAAATGTGATCGGGTTCCTTACCGAAGCTGCAAGTGTGCATGTTGCAAGCCCCATCTATTGCGAAGAAAATGAACTGGAGACCGGGGGCAAAGGGCTTTCTGAATACAAGAAAAGCATCAACTTCCCCGAACCCTGGAAAGGGGGCTGGTGGAGGCTTGGCGATATCGTCAACCTTGAAACCTCTTCTACCTACTCCATACTGAAAACTGCAGCTGCAAACAGGGCAGCAATCCTTCAGTTCCGGAATTTCATGTGCAGGAACGAGGTTAAAAAAGGCATGACCGTGGCGCCATATTATTATATTATGCCTGCTTCCCAGCACGACCGGAGTGAACTGGTTGCCCTTGTAAACCTGCTTATGGAGCACGGAATATCAACATACCTCCTGCAGGATAACATCCTTATTAACGGCCAGTCCGTCGCGAAAGGGAGCATCGTGGTGCCGCTTGCACAGCCTTTCCGCTCCCTTATCAAGGAGATCCTTGAAAAGCAGAAATATCCCGTGCGCCATTATACCCCCGATGGGGAAGTTATGAAACCCTACGATATTGCCAGCTGGTCGCTGCCCCTTCACCGGGGAGTGAATTGTTTTGAGGTCGATTCCCTTATCCCCGATCTCGCATCCCGGATAAAGCTTATCAATGAACCGTTCAGGCTAAGCAGCCCCATGCCGGAGAACTATGCTGCAGCATGCTTCCCCGCCGGGAATAATGAAAGTTTTAAAGCGGTCTTCATGGCCAGGTCAGCAGGCCTCGAAGTAACCCGCAATGCAAAGGGTGACTTTTTTATCAAACGCGACGGGGGAAAGACCCCAAAACTCGACAGCCTGGTTAAGCTGATGGGGGTTTCTCCCCAGTTCCTTTCCACCGGTTCTGATATCCCTTCAAAACAGGTAAAAATTGCCAGGATTGCCCTTGTTGAAACATTTATGCATGATATGGATGCAGGCTGGACCCGGTTTGTTTTCGATATATATGGCGTACCATTTAAGGTATTGCGTCCCGGGGAATTTGAAAAAACCGATTTCACCAGGGACTTCGACCTTGTGATATTCCCCGATAATGAGAAATCCATTCTCATGGAAGGGAAAAATGAATCTGACGGCCAAACCTATCCTACATCTTACCCTCCTGAATTCACCAAAGGCATTGGTAAGAAAGGGATGGCCAGGCTCATCGACTTCTTTAACCAGGGCGGGAGGATCCTTTCCTGGGGGAGTTCAACAGAACTGTTTACCGGCCTGCTGAGTACAAAAGCAAGTGATTCAGGCAGGGAATTCCGCCTGCCGGTAAGGGACATCTCCAAACGCCTTGCAAAAGATGGCCTGTTCTGCCCGGGCTCCTTTGTCAGCATGGACCTGGTGACCGATAATCCCATCACCCTGGGGATGCCTGCCACCACCGGCATTTTCTTCCGCGGGGAACCTGTGTTTTCAACATCCATTCCCGCTTTTGATATGGACCGCAGGGTGATCGGGAAATTCCCTGAAGACAATATCCTGTTAAGCGGTTACTGCGAAAAACCCGAAAAAATCGCCGACAAATCGGTGATGGTATGGTTGAAAAAAGGGAAAGGCGAATTAGTGCTTTACGGGTTTAGCCCCCAGTTCAGGGCTTCGACCCAGGCTACCTACAAATTGCTGTTCAACCCGCTTCTGATGCCCTAGGCTGCAAAGCAAAATTAATTTGTAAGCCTGAGCATGGTGCCCAGGGGAAGTTTTCTTGAACTCCTGTCGGGGAAAAAGAGCTCGGCCGTTTCAGTGTTAATGCCAGTTTTAAACTGTGTCCTCACCAGGTTCTCGGCTATCAGGGCAGAGAAACCCATGGAATACAGGCTGAAGATCATAAAACTGCCGGTTGGCATAAGAATTTCGCTGCAATACGATATCATCTCGTCAATACTGTCCTGCAACATCCATTTTTCGCCTTCCGGGCCCCGACCGTATGCAGGAGGGTCAAGGATTATCCCGTTGTATTTATTCCCTCTTTTTGCTTCCCTGCGGATGAATTTCAAGGCATCTTCGGCAACCCAGCGGATCCCGTCGAATTTCGACAGATCCATGATCTCTTTTGCCCAGGTCAGGGTGGGTTTTGAGGAATCGACATGGACCACATCGGCTCCGGCTGCTTTGGCTGCAAGCGAAGCGCCGCCGGTATATGCGAAAAGATTAAGTACCCTGAAGTCCTGCCCGCGTGCCTGCCCGGAAATGAAATCATAAATAAATTCCCAGTTTACCGCCTGCTCGGGGAAAACCCCAATATGCCCGAAGGACGTCAGGCCAAGGCGGAACCTGAGGTTCATGCCATTGTAATTAAAAGCTATCACCCATTGATCGGGCATCTTTTTATATTTGACCCACTCCCCTTTTTCAGGGTTCTCAGATCTTGCCTGGTCCATTCCTTTCTGCCTCCGGTACCTGGCATGGGCGGTCGTTTCCCACTCGCTTTCAGGCAGGGCTTTTTTCCATACGGCCTGGGGCTCGGGACGGGCCAGTATGAATTGCCCGAACCTCTCCAGTTTTTCCAGTCCGCCGGTATCTATCAGTTCGTAATCCTTCCAGGAATGTGGGGTGAGAAATTCCATGATCATCCGCCGAGCAGGCGTTTTACGATTTCCGAGATCATCTTGTTATCGGCCCTTCCGGCAAATTCCTTACCCGCCATACCCATCACTTTGCCCATGTCTTTCATCGAAGCGGCCCCGGCCTGGGTAATGATCTGTCTGATCTTTTCTTCAACCTCATCCTGGCTGAGCTGCTGCGGCAGGTATGCTTCAATGATTGAGGCTTCGAAGATTTCCTTTTTTGCAAGGTCCTCCCGTTTCCCGGCCGTATAAACTTCAGCCGATTCCTTCCTTTGCTTTACCAGTTTCTGCAGGATCCTCAATTCGGCCGCCTCATCCATGGCCCCTGTCCCGCTTTCCTTTGATTTCTCAAGCAGAATTGCTGCCTTAACAGCACGGACAGCTTCCAGCTTTTCAGGTTCCCTGGCAAGCATGGCTGCCTTGATGTCGCTGTTGATCTTTTCTTCCAAACTCATAATCAATCCTTTTCGTTTTCGGGCTTAACCCATTTGTTTTCTCGTTCTTTTGCCTGCTTCTCCCAAACAGGGATGACAGTTTTAATGAATTCCTGCTTTTCATTGTATAAAGCATCCATCTGCAAACCTATGAATTTTTGAGCTTTCTCTTTTGTTGCAATATCGGGATACGATATCTCAGAATTTTTACCATATTTATATAGTATCCTTGTCAGCTCTATCCTGGCCTCCTTGGCTTCATTGATAGCCAGGCCTGTGATCCTCGAAACTTCAACGGGTGAATGGAATGAAGCTCCGTGGCTTGCCGCAGAATAATCCCAGTACCATTGCGCGTTCCTGATATGCTTCAACCCGGCTTCCATTTCCTTGTCATTGGCACCTGCATCCCAGGCAGCTTTTGCCTCGATATGGGCCTTGACGAGTTCAACCTCGGCCATGTCCCTGATCTGTTTTACCTTGTCCTGCCGTTCATATACATTATCCCTCAGGGTTTTTTCGCTTTCCCTGTGGCATACCTGGCAGGTATTCGAAATATTTGCCAGCGGACTGGTGATCTTATGGCTTGTGAACTTCTGCCCGCCTTCCTTGATATACGGCATATGGCAGTCGGCACACGCCACACCCCGTTCTGCATGGATCCCGGTGAGATAGATCTCGTAATCGGGATGCTGGGCCTTTAGCATGGGGGCCCTGCTGAGCTGGTGGGTGAAATCCGAAAAACCGGTTTCATTATAATACTTCAGGGCCGAATCGGCAGAGGTTCCGTATTTCCACGGGAAAGTCAGGTATGCTACATCAGGTGCATCGGGCCTGTGCTTATCGAAATAATATTCAACATGGCATTGCGCACAAACCAGCGAACGCATCTCCTGGTGGGTCGCCTTGCTGATGTCTTTGCCCATAGCTTTAAACGCTTCGATCAAAGCCGGCCTGGTTATCCTCAGGTCCATGGTCCCGGGGTCATGGCAATCAGCACAACCTATATAATTGACGATCTCGTTTCCTTTGGATGCCCACTTCCCTTTGTAAAACTCCTTTGGGCCCGTCTTTTCCATCAAACGCGGCACATCCGGGCTTTTGCATGTCCAGCATGTAGCCGGCTGGGGACCATCATCCGGCCCTTTAGGGGCGCCGGTCCTCAGGGTGTTCCTGATGTCGGTGATTGCATAATAATGCCCCCGTCCCTGGCTGTAATCTTTTGAAAAAGCATAACCGGCCCAAAGGACTACCATGCGGGGATCCCTTGCAAGCATGTCGATGAACACACTGCCATTGTATTTGCTGGCAAAACCGGTATCGGCTGTTTGAATATAACTCTGGTATTCCCTGGGGAAATTTTCTCCCCATAGCGAATTCCTCGGCTCATACTCGTCAAGCTTAATTTTTGGCTTATACACGTATTCCGATTCGGCCTTGCGCTGTGTAATGGAAGAAGCCAGCAGTCCGAGTAAAAATACGATGAGCATCGTGGCAAAAAACAGCAACCAGTTTTTCCAGGGTTTTCTTTTTGGAACAGTTTCCATATGCTTTTAACTATTGGTTTATTTCTTTTTTCTGATGGCGGATGGCATCCTACCTCTTTTCTTCCTCCTCGTCTTCATCCCTTTCAGTCCGGCTTTTGATCTTTGTTTTTACCAGGGCATTGGGGGTTGAAGAAAGGCCGTTAACCCGTTTGTGAGGGGTTTCCCGGTGGCAATCCAGGCAAGTCCTGTCTTTAAGGTAATTATGAAAATTCGGTTGTACCGAATATATGAACCCGGTTCCCACAGTTTTTTCGTGGCAGCGGATGCAATTTGCCTGCACCGCCTTAAGCCCTGCTTCCCTGATGTAGATCACCTGGGGTTCGCTCCTCAAAGTGAAAATAGTGGCATGCCGTAACCCGTCTTCCGCCTTGAAAAGATATTTTTCAAACACATTCCCATGGGGCACATGGCAGTCATTGCATGTTGCAGTATTCCGGTGGGAACTGTGGGCCCAGTCGAAGAACTGGGGATTCATCACATGGCAGTTAATGCAGGTTTCAGGATTGTCGCCCAGGTAGGATGGGGCTCTCGATATATAGATCGCATACGCGGCAAGTCCGAAGAAAATTCCCAGTAAAACGATCACCGGTTTCAACCAGTCTTCCGGGGGAAGAAATTTCTGAACAAACTGTTTCATATACGACCTTTTCAGCGTCCTGTTAATCGGCTAACAAAGCTAATCAGATCCTAAGGATTTTCAAAAAAAAAGAGGCTGCCCCAAAATCAGGGGACAGCCTCTTTTAGAAATGATTGAATTTTTAGTGTTTCAGAATGAGTTTCTGGGTTACTTCCATATCCTCATTGGAAACTTTTATAACGTAGGATCCTTCAGGAGAACTTGAAAGATCAAACTTCAATTCAGGTTTATCCCAGCAAACACGGTACAGAATGGTTTTTCCATTCATATCCATAACGCTTACATTCAGGGATGTGAATTTCAGGTCACCAACATCCACCCTGAAAGAACCCTTCGAAGGGTTCGGGATGATGCGTATAGTTTGTGTATTATGTTCCTGCACTGCAACTGTCGATTGGGCCTGTGTCACAGTAACCACCTGGGGTGAAAGGCCGGAGACGGTCACGGTAACTCTCGCTACCCTGGAAACATGATACGGGTTTTCAAGGTATGTAGCGTTGATAGTGCCGTTCCCTGTACCTCCTGATGTCACGTTAAGCCATGCTGAATCGCTTACGGCCGTCCAGGTTGAATTGGAAGTAACCGTGAAAGTCGTAGCTCCGGCCGGATAAGTAACATTCCGGTTCGAAGGGGCAACTGCTAAAGTCGGGGCCAGGCCGGCCTGGCTTACAGTAACAACAACAGGCGACAATCCGGGAACAGTAACTGTAATATTTGCCAGCCTTCCGCTGATGTTCGTATTTTCAGCATAGGTTGCGATGATCGTTCCGTTTCCTGTACCTCCGGAAGTTACAGAACACCAGGATTGATCTGAAACTGCTGACCAGCTGGTATTCGAAGTAACACTGAAGGTTGTAGTCCCGGTTGGGGAAGCAGGCACATTCTGATTAGAAGGCAGAACTGAGATTGAGAGCGGGGCCGGATCCTGAGTCAGGGTAACGGCTACTGATGGAAGACCGGTGGAAGTTGCGGTGATGGTAGCCGTTCTGACAACGGGATCAGGATTCACTGTATATGTTGCTGTAAGTATTCCGTTCCCTGTACCTGAAGGAGTCACGGTACACCAGCTGACGTTGCTGCTTGCAGCCCAGCTGGTATTAGATGTTACTGTATAATCGATAGAACTTGCAGGTGAATAAGCCACATATTGGGCCGGGGGCGTTACCGTGAGAAAACCTGTACCGGCAGCCTGGGTAACAGTCACAGTGATAGGAGAAAGGGAGGCTACGGTTACTGTAACATTAGCGACCCTGGGGCTTAGTGTTGGATTGAATGCGTAATTTGCCGTAATGGTTCCGTTGCCGGTGCCCGAAGGTGTAACGGTACACCATGACTGATCAGAAATAACGGTCCAGGCGGTATTGGAAGTTACAGTAAAACTAGTATTTCCTGCGGGACTTGCTGGTACGTTTTGATTTGCAGGAGTCACGCTGAGAGTGGCTGGAACTCCTGTCTGGGTAACGGTAACTGTAGCTGTAGGAGCCGATGTTCCGGTCACGGTGATGGTGGCAACCCTTGTTCCAACCCCGGCATATGCCGTATAATTGGCTGTGATTGAGCCGTTACCTGTACCTGATGGTGTAACGGTGCACCAGCTCTGGTTACTGGAGGCATTCCATGTTGTATTGGAGGTTACGGTAAATGCAGTGGAACCTGCCGCTGAACTAACATTCTGGTTAGGCGGTGTTACCGAAAGTGTATTTGCAGTACTGCCGGTTACCGATATATTATCAATACCCCACCACCATCCGTAAGAACCTGTATAATTCCATCTGAATTGAACCTGGGCCTGTCCTGAGGCTCCGGCAATAACCTGGCTGAAAGCTATAGGATTAGTTGCTGATGTTGTAGTAAAGGTCTGAATGGTCGTCCAGGTTGTTCCTCCGTTGATGCTGTAAGACAGGGTCCCTGTTTCAGCGGAATATTCCTTGAAATAGTGACTGAAGGCCAGGGTGATATTGGTTAACCCTGTACAGTTAATAACAGGAGAAATAAGATCTGCGTTCTGGCTGTTTCCGGAAGCATAACCATCGCTGTTCAGGAATGCATAATTCCCGGTTAAGATTGGCGCATCTGTTCCTGTAATTGTTCCGAATTGCCATACCTGGCCATTCCCCTGGTGGTCAACCTGTGACCAGCAGCTGGGAAGCGTTGTCCCAGTGAAATTTTCAGTGAACGGCAGTGAATAAATACCGCAAAGGGTGGTAAAGGTCAGGTCATCACCGTAAACGGTTCCGTTAGTGTTTGTTGCATAGGCCCTCACATGATACAGTGTGCTGGAGGTGAGTGGTGTGATGGAACTGGTGAATGTTCCAAGGCCCCCGCCGTCAGTGGTATGGCTGCCTGCGATGGTCGGGTTGGCTGATGTGCCCCAGCAAACTCCCCTTGCTGTTACAGTTACACCGCCGTCGGAAACAACAGTACCTCCGCCAGTGGCTGAGGTAAGGGTAATGGCCGACGGAGTTGTTGTTGTTACAGCTGCGGCTCCGGTTGTAAAGCTCATGTCGTTGCCGGTGGTGGTTCCTTCGCTGTTCGTCCCTACAAGGCGGAAATGATAGGTTATCCCTCCGCTGAGGCCCGAAATGGGTGCACTTACGGGTACCGCGCTGCTCCCTGAACCTGCAGATGCTGGGGTTGTACTATTGCCGTAAGAAACCGATGTTCCCCATTCGAAATGATAGGTGGCGGTCAGTCCATTGGGGTTTATTGTTCCGTTTAAGGTTGCAGCGGTTGCTGTAACTCCGGTCGCTGCTGTCGTAATAATTGCCGGGTTATTGCTGAATTTAAAGGAGGCGATACGGGTATGCCAGGGCCAGGTGCTGGCCCAGGTCACGTAATATTCGGTGGTATAATAGAATGTATTATCATCGGAAGGATCAACCGACATCATGGAATAATCACCCCAGCGACCATAAGTAGAGTATTGCTGGGAAGCTGTGCCGGTCATCGCTGTTTGCTCTGCAATGGTCATTTGGCCAGGAGGATCAGCAGCACGACGCCCGGTATATCTGATAGAAGGGTATGTTGTAGTCGCATCAGAAACTGAATACCCAATGGCTATATCACCCTGGGCGTTCATAGCGGCGCTGCCCATCCAGCGGCATGAGGCATCAGGGGAATAAGTCCCCTGCTGGTAAATAGTCCATGCGCCACTGCCCGGTCTCCTTAATTCATACCACCTGATCCCGGCCACACCGCTACCGACATTCACTGTATGGCATGTCACCATTGACTGGTAAGAACCAAAATTCCGGTATTGTAAACGGAACATCAAACGGTCCGACATGGATTCAAGCATTAAGGATGTTCCCGGCTGGGGAATACAACGACCGCGGCTTGCAGAACAGAAATACGAGCTGAACGCAGCCGGTGTCAAGTTTGAAGTTTCAGTAATGGTTGAATTGGTCCATGTAGTCCAGTCGGTAATAAAAGACCATACTTTTAATTGCGATCCGGTGAAAAATGTAAAATAGTTAGGTTCGCCGGCAGGGGCAGTCGGGCCGTCCCAGTCGGAAGGGAGCATAATGCCGCCTGCAGATGAACAATTCTTATAAATAAAACCGGCCGTGGGGTCCCCGCTCAGCATTTTGCTGCGCTGCCAAACGCAGGCTGCAGCACCGCTGGCCCCGGTAAACTGGTTGACCGACATATAATAACCATCCCACCATACTCCGAATTTGGGATAATCGGGCATAATAGTACCAAAATTATAAACGTACCTGTACCAGGTACCTGCAGGATCATTTGTTGTTGAAATGGCAACAAGAACAGCCTGCTGGCTGGAAGACGGCAAAGCAAACTGCGAAATCATCCAGCGGTCGGCCTGCTGGTCATACAGAACAATAGGGTCCCCGTCATTTCTTCCTGCCCAGGGTGAACCTAATGCGGTCCAGATCACACTTAACTGTGCCGGTCCATATATGGGGGTGGGTGAACCTGTTTTGGGATAAACAGCCCAACGAGAATTGACGACTTGCACATATTGGTTCAGGCCAACATCTCCCTGGGTGTCGGGAGGCATATAACCGTCAATATTGCCGATCCCGTCAATATTTACGATAGGTCCGCTGGTCAGAGGCCGGTAAGTGGCGTCCTGTTTCTGCCATACAGGGTCTTCCCTGAAGTTAAAGGGAACAGTTCCTTCCATGTTGCTTACATAGTTAGGCACTTCATGATTTTCTCTTTCCTTACTGTCTTTAGTTGGTTTTAAATTTTTCAAATCCCTCATGGGAGGAGAAATGTCAAAGTAAAGAGGAGTTGAATAATAGGTCTCGATCCCGTCGGGACACTGAATCCGTTTTGTGTTACTGCCCATGTTCTGACTGTATGCCGTATCAGCTATACAGGCCGCCAGGATCAGGGCCACAAAGAATAAAAACTTCTTCATCATCGCTAAATTTTGGTAAATAATTTGGTTTTGGAACTTCTCATCAAGGCACAAATATACATAAATATTCGTGTGACACAACAAGTTTACCATGGCTGCCCGGTAAATTCTCAAATTAAAGTTGAAATTAAAAGTAGTTTGTTATGTTTTCAATCCCATATTTCTTCCAGTACTTCCCCCTGCAGGCTGATTAAGGCTTTTTTTATCGGGATATTCCGCTTTGCATTTCCCCTGGCCAATTTTGCCATTTGGAGCAAGCCCCCGCAACATGGAACTTCCATCATGACAACCGTCAGCGAATTGATCTGCGTTTCATCGATCATGCATCCTAACTTTTCAATATAGGATTCCTTGTTACTGTCAAGTTTCGGACAGGCAATTGCGAGTGATTTGCCCTTTAAATAGCGTGAATGAAAATTTCCCATAGCAAATGCAGCGCAATCTGCTGCAAGAACAACATCCGCATTCCTGAAATACGATGCCCGGGGATTCAGGAGGTGTAACTGAACAGGCCATTGCTTAAGCTCCGATTGAACATTTTCAATAACGGTCATTGCAGGTTTGTCTTCTGAAACAACTAATTCTCGAGCCCTGAAATCCATTGCCATTGATCCCTGACAGCCATGAGCTGCAGGAAGATCAAACGGCTCAGCTTCCCTTTCAACTATCTCTATGGCACCTTCAGGGCAATGGCCAATGCAATCCCCCAGGCCGTCGCATGACAGATCGCTGATGAGGCGGGCTTTGCCGTCAATGATCCGCAGGGCTCCCTCGTGGCAATTCGGGATACAGTTGCCGCAACCATTGCATTTTTCTTCGTTTATCCGGATGATCTTTCGTAACATGATTTTATTTGCGTATTTGAGTATTTGTATGCCTCTTTATGATGAAAAAAATTAAATCAGGTAAGCGCTTAGTGTTTGATCCTGAAGAAAATTCCTGAATTCAGATGTGAGTTTGTTGATCACATTCCCCATCAGGCAACGATCAAAATTGCATATTTCATAAGCAAGGGGGCAATCGGTCAATTCTATCGGGCCTTCAATAGCCTGGTATATGTCAAGCAGGGTAAGGTCTTTGGGGTCTTTTTTCATTGTAAATCCTCCGGAAGGCCCTCTTGCCGATCTCAACAGGTCGCTTTTTACAAGCCGCTGTAAGACTTTTGCAATATGATTTTTGGAAAATCCTGTAAACTCAGCAATTTTCACAGCATTAATCCCTTCGGCATTCCGTGAAATTAAAACCATGCTGTGAATTGCAATTGAAGCAGCTTCGGATAACGCGAAAATCTTGGACATAAAATATTTGTGGTACTTGAATGCGCAAATTTAAAAAGATTTTCCTTACCCAATTTATTCCTGAAAAAATTTTTCAATAATCCTTTGCCTGTTTTTTCTTGATCCACTCTTTTCGAACCCGGAAAATTGAATATGCCGGTTTGTCGATTTACTTTATGAATTATTTGTACCTTCGGCATATGATACGCCAGTTAACAAGCCTTCAAAATCCATTTATAAAAGACGTTCTTCTGCTCAGGGAGAAATCCAGGGAAAGAAAAACCCGGGAACTTTTTATCATTGAAGGGATACGTGAATTCAACCTGGCCGTTTCGGGAGGTTTTCTGATCCAGGCTGTTGCGTTTTGCCCCGACCTGCTGCCGGCAGAAGAGGTGACCAAATTGTCGGGATACTCTTTCCTTTCTAATCTTTTCGAAGTATCCAGGCAGGTGTATAACCGCATTGCCTTCAGGCAGGACGCCGAAGGGGTTATTGCTCTTTCCAGGCCCCGCCTTTATGGATTAAACGATCTCATCCTCCCTCCCAGCCCGCTTATACTGATACTGGAGTCGGTTGAAAAGCCAGGTAACCTGGGCGCTGTGCTGCGAACTGCCGACGCTGCAAATATTGATGCCGTCATCATCTGCGATCCCCTTACCGATGTTTACAACCCGAATACCGTACGTTCGAGCATAGGCTGCATTTTCACCGTACCTTTATCGGTAAGCACAACCCAGGATACTATTGCCTGGCTGCACTCCAGGGGTATAAAATCGTATGCCACTTCACTGGGGGCTGATTTATTTTATCATACCCTTGATTTCAGGGGTCCAACGGCCTTTGTAATGGGAACCGAATCTACCGGCCTCAGCGAATTGTGGCTCACAAAAGCCGATCATGCGATCAAGATTCCGATGGGTGGAAAAATTGATTCCATGAATGTCTCCGTTTCTGCAGCCATTGTTGTTTTTGAGGCAAGGCGCCAGCGGAATTTCAATTCCTGATGCCTTATTTGTATTTTTCATGTTCCGGTTTTAAAACCAGGAACCCCCTTGGAAGATCACTGTGAAATTCAAGCCATTCGTCTGTTTTTAAAACCAGGAACCCCCTTGGAAGATCACTGTGAAATTCAAGCCATTCGTCTGTTTTTGGGTGCCGTATCTTCAAAAAACAACCATGAAGCCGTATCCTGCGTTCCCACTTTGCATCCGCGCCATATTTCCTGTCTCCTGTCACCGGGTGCCCCATATCTGAAAGCTGAACCCTTATCTGGTTTTTTCGCCCTGTAACAAGATGAAGTTCTATCAGAGTATGTTTTTCCAGTATTTTAAGCACTTCCCAGCCGGTTTCGGCATATTTTGCCCCTTCCCGTTCCCTGCCTGAATGAACTTTAAATTCAGGGCCATCCGATAACCAGCTCCTGGCAACACCGCTTGCAGTTTCGAGGATCCCTTCCACCAGGGCACGGTATTTTTTTGTAAAATCATGCCAGTTCTCTTTCAGTTTATCCTGGGCTTCTTCAGTTTTGGCAAACAGCAGCAAACCCGAAACCTCCCTGTCAAGCCGGTGAACCACAAATAGCTCCGACCTGCTTTTTGAAGCCGAACTGAGATACTCTTTCAGCTCCTTGTATGCTGAAGAACCGCTGAGCCCTTTCTCACCGTAAGTAAGCATCCCGGCCGGCTTGTCGATTACAATCAGCTGGGGATCCTCATAAATGATCCTGAAAGGGGCATGGGCCCTTACCACAACACTATGCCGCCTGTATGTGACCTCGTCATCCTGGTGAAGGACAGCAACAGGATTTTTAACAGTTTTACCGTTTACTCCTATACTGCCGTGAGAGATCATTTTTTTAAGGCTTGTTTTCGATGACTGCGGATATTGCGCTGCCAGGAAATCAAGCAGGGTTGATTCTGTTTTCACGATGAATTTTTCGGCCTGGCTTAACATGATAGTGAAATTAAAATGAAAGGGTTCCCTCCTGATTGCCGGTCTGCAGCCTGAACTTCGCAAAAACCGGATTATGGTCGGAGTTCGCGAATCCCTTATCCGCAGTAAAACAATTTAACACCGTTACATTAGGAGAAATTACAAAGAAGTCAATTATTGTAGTCCCGGTCTTCCCTTTCTGATAAGGGGCATCGAGGTTGCGGTTCGTTGGCAATAACGGGTCATAAACAGCCTTCCATCCCGGCATGAAATTATCATCCAGTGAATATTGAATTGAAAATGTTTTGTCGCCTGAATTTATCTTCTTCTGATCGAATTCCTTAGGGTTCATGTTCCAGTCGCCGCCGATGACAATATAGTTTCCCTTCTGGTATTCCCTCTGAAGGTAAGCCTGGAGGATGTCGAGTTCTTTCCTTCGTAATTCCCCGGTTTCATCGTAGGCCGAATTGTGAAGGTTTACCAGTATCAGCTGTTTGCCCCCGCAAACAGTAAATGTAGAGCAAATGAAACAACGCTTAAGCCATAACAATCGTTTAGGCCAGTAAAAATAGGCATCGTATGCATGGCGCTCATTGCTTTCGGGAGTGTATCTTGAGAATGTACAAAGGCCTGCTATTACTTTTCCTATCGGTTCCGAAAAAGGAACAGGGATAAATTTAACTACGTAATTCAGGGCAAAAGCGCTGCAATATTCAGGCAATACAGCTTCTAAGCCGCTTTGCTGATCCAGGCGGTAGGTCCTTTTACAATCCCTGTCGGCTTCCTGTATATACATGAAGTCGATCGTGTCACTCGATTTCAGCTCCCTGCAAATACCCTGAAAACATTTTTCCATTTCAGCCTTGCCCGAACGCACCATACTCCCTCCATCGAAAAAATAGTCCATCCCGCAGCCCAGTCCGGCATAGCCAATATTCCAGGTAAGAAATGAAAAATCGGTTTTATCTGCCTGCAGGGGCTTGCCTTTCCCGTTTACAGGCACAGGTTCAATCAGGGCCGGTTTATATTCGGTAAACTGAAGGAAAAACAATAAACCAATCAGTACAAGGGACGGTAAACCCGCCACAATCCCTATCGAGTAAATCATTATCCTTTTCATTTGCTGCTAATTATCCTGATTACATCTGATAATCTGAGGGTTAATTCGTACCGAAATTAAGTATCTTTTTTGTATTTTTACACGATTATATAATATTTCAGGGATGCCGCTGCTGGGATCGATTATTAAAAAAGCTTACGAGTTACGCCGATTCCCGATTGACATAAAAAATATTGATCCTGTAGGCGAGCAAAAAAAAGTCCTGAAAAGACTGCTGGCCAAAGCCCAGGGAACTGCATTCGGCGAGCATTACAGGTTCCAGGACATCCTTGCATCTTCAGACATCCCGCACAGATTTCGGGAGAGCATTCCGGTCCATGATTATAATTCCATGTTCCGTTCCTGGTGGTACAGGAGCCTTAACGGTGAATCCTATGTTACCTGGCCTGGCCGGGTTAAATATTTCGCACTGACTTCGGGCACTGCCGATGCCTCCTCAAAACAGATCCCGGTAACCAGCGATATGCTTTGGGCCATTCGTAAAGCCAGTATACGGCTGCTCGTAAGCACAACAAAATATGACTTCCCGGATGAGTTTTATGAAAAGGGGATACTAATGATTGGAGGGAGCACCCACCTGCAATATAACGGGACTTATTACCAGGGAGATGTTTCGGGTATCACCGCTAAAACCATTCCATTCTGGTTCCAGCATTTCTACAAGCCCGGAAACAGTATCTCAAGGGAGACCGAATGGCAGGTAAAACTTAACGAGATAGTACGTAACGCCTCCAGCTGGGATATCGGCATTGTGGCAGGTGTTCCGGCCTGGATCCAGATCATACTTGAACGGATAATTTCAGAATACAAACTCAGGAACATTCATGAGATCTGGCCAAATTTCGGTGCTTATGTCCATAGCGGGGTTTCTTTTGAACCTTATGTGAACAGCTTCCTGCCTTTGCTTGGAAAGCCGATAGTATACAACGAATCCTATCTCGCCTCGGAAGGGTATATTGCATATCAATTCCCCGAAAGCAGAAATGCGATGGGAATGATAACCGATAACGGGATATACTATGAATTCATTCCTTACACCTCCGCAAATTTCGACGAAGACGGGAACCTTAAAGATAATACGGAATCACTGAGCCTTGAGGAAGTCACCGAAGGCCGTGAATATGCCCTCCTGCTTTCAAGTTGTGCAGGCGCCTGGAGGTACCTCATAGGTGATACGATTAAATTTACAAATACAAAAACCTGCGAGATACAACTTACGGGCAGGACTAAGAATTTTCTGAGTTTATGCGGTGAACATCTGTCTCAGGATAATATGAACAGGGCGGTAAAGATGCTCCAGGATGAAATGAATATTAAAATCAACGAGTTTACGGTTTGCGGCATCCGTCACGGATCCCTGTTCGGCCATAAATGGTACCTGGGAACCGATTCTTCAGCCGATCCTGTCGCCATTGCGAACAAACTGGATGATTGCCTTAAGGTCCTCAACGACGATTATCGTGTTGAAAGGCTTGAAGCTATAAAAGAGATTCAGGCAGAAATTGTACCTTTGCAGGCTTTCTATGACTGGATGAAAATCCAGGGAAAAGAAGGAGGGGCTCATAAATTTCCCCGCGTACTGAAAAACCAGCAACTTAAATCCTGGGAAGAACATCTTAGAAATTATGGTTGTTAACAGCCTTGCAATATTCCACCCTCTTTTTGAGGGTATGATCCTTGGGATTACCGTTGCCATAACGCTTGGGCCTGCTCTTTTTGCACTTCTTCAAACGAGCGTTAAGCATGGCGTTAAAACCGGCATTTTTCTCGCGCTTGGAATTTTTGCCAGCGACCTGGCCCTGGTCATTGGTTTTTATTTCGGGGCTTCCCAGATTGTAAATGACAAATTTTATCATCTTATCCTTGGAGTTATCGGGGGTGCCATAATGACTATTTTCGGCATCTATACCTTCCTGAAGAAGATCCCGATGACCGAGCAGGTTGAGGCGATTAATGAAATAAAGGTCAAGAAACCAGGGCTCCTTCCATATTTTTTCAAAGGATTTGTGATCAACCTTGCAAATCCTTTTCTCTGGGTATTCTGGATCACTTCCATGCTGGCAATTAATGCAACTTACGGGGGCGACCAGAGAGCTGTTGCTCTTTTCTTTACCGGGACCTTGTTCATGGTCCTCACAACCGACATACTGAAATGCGTCCTTGCCAACAGGATTAAAATCCTTGGTAACCCCCAGGTGAAATTATGGCTGAACAGGATTGTAGGCTTGCTTTTCATGATCATCGGTTCATTCATCATTGCAGGGTCCCTGTTCGAATATTACCGTGGAATTCAAATACATATGCCTTAATTCACTACTAAACTCCTAATCCATCACTATCAATTACAACATGAAAAAAATGATCTTTGCGGCACTTGGTTTACTGATGTGGACATTGCCTGTTATAGCCGACAACCCTCCCGAAGAGGGAATGTGGTTACCGCTTCTTCTCGACCGCCTCAATTATGTTGATATGCAAAAAATGGGGCTTCACCTCACCGCCGGGGAACTTTATAATATCAACCACTCAAGCCTGAAAGACGCAATTGTAGGCCTTTCGGCAAACGGGGGCGGACAGGGCTTTTTCTGCACTGCTGAAGTTGTTTCAGACCAGGGGCTGATCTTCACAAATCACCATTGCGGCTTTAATGCAGTTCAAAGCCATAGCACCACCGAACATGATTATCTCACAAACGGGTTCTGGGCCATGAATAAAAGCGAGGAACTCCCAAATGAAAGGATGTGCGCTTCTTTCCTTGTTCGGGTTGAAAATATTACCGACTCCATTATCCCTTTTCTCGCGGATACTTTAAAAGAGCTTGACAGGCAGGCTAAGATTCGCAACATCAGCAATAAGTTTAAGAAGAAAGCTGAAGAAGACGGGAAATTTGATGCAGCCGTGCAATCTTTCTTTTCAGGCAATGAATACTACCTTTTTGTATATAAAACATACCGGGACGTAAGGCTTGTTGGCGCCCCCCCCTCGTCAATCGGAAAGTTTGGCGGGGATACCGACAACTGGATGTGGCCAAGGCATACAGGCGATTTTACAATCTTCCGTATTTATGGTGACTCAACGGGAAACCCTTCGAAATACTCAAAAAACAATGTTCCCATTAAGGCTTCATACCATTTGCCGATAAGTCTTAAAGGCATTAAGAAAAACGATTTCGCGATGATCTGGGGTTATCCTGCCAGGACCTCGCGATATCTTACTTCCTACGGTATTGAGTTCAACCTCTCTGTTCAATACCCTTCACTCATTGCTATCTATGGCAAGAACCTGGAAGTGATGAAAGCAAGAATGGATGTTGACAAGGCCGTGAAAATCGCATATGCCGGGAATTACGCACAAGTTGCCAATACCTGGAAAAATTACATCGGCCAGTCTAAAATGTTGAAGCGTAACCATGTCGAAGTCAAAAAGAAAGAAATTGAAACTGCTTTCGTTGCCTGGTACAGCAAGGACCCTGCCCGCCAAAAGAAATACGGGCATGTTCTGGATGACCTGAAACAAGGGTACGCTGCCATGATAAAAGCAGCCATCCCCATGTATTACTCGAGCATGGGTGCATCGGCCCTCGATATCCTGCAGATAGCAGGTAAAGCTTCTGCAATAGAAGAGGCTTATGTGAAGAAGGATAAAGCTGCCCTTGCCAAAGCCGTGGAAGCATATAAATCGACTGTTCCGTCACTTTTTAAAGGGAAAGACCAGCTCATTGAAAAAAATAAACTTTTTGAGATGCTTACCTTATATTTCCAGAATGTACTGGCTTCCGAACAGCCTGCGATCTTCAGTGAAATTTCAAAGGAATACGGCAATGATTTAAAGGCTTATGCCGAAATGGTCTATTCCACTTCTATTTTTGCCTCAACCGAAAAGCTGAATAAATTCCTGGATAAACCAAACCGGAAAACTCTGGAAAAAGATCCGGCATGGAAGCTGTCCAGGTCGGTAAGTGAAACCTCGGCGAGGTATTCCAATGCCATGACTTCCCTGAGAAATGCCGTTGCATCGGGCAACCGGGTGTTTATTGCAGGGATACGGGAAATGGATCCTGACAAAAAATTCTATTCTGATGCCAATTCAACCATGCGCATGAGTTATGGGAAAGTGCTAGACTACTTCCCGGCCGATGCCGTACACTATGATTATATTACCACCTTGTCAGGAGTAATGCAAAAGGAAGATCCCGATAACGAAGAGTTCATCGTCGAGAAGAAACTGAAGGACCTCTACCAGCAGAAAGATTACGGCAGGTATGGTCAGGACGGCGAAATGATCGTTTGCTTTCTTACCACCAACGATATAACCGGAGGTAATTCGGGAAGCCCGGTCATCAATGCCGACGGACAGCTGATCGGGCTGGCCTTCGACGGGAACTGGGAGGCAATGAGCGGAGATATTATGTTTGAACCCGATCTGCAAAGAACCATCAATGTGGATATACGCTATGTGCTGTTCATCATAGATAAATTTGCAGGTGCAACAAACCTCATAAATGAACTTACCCTGATTCAATAAATTATCGTTTTCAATTGATGTTGTAACGTTCCCCGGTACGGAGTTTCCCTCAATACCGGGGATTTTTTCGCAGGTTGATCCAGAATTTTCAGCGATGGATTAAGCGGCTTTATCGACAGAATCAACCTCATTGCAGATTAGGCCTGAAATTATAATCCTATAGCAAAATATTTTCCTATATTAGCGCTGATTTTCAATTGTATCGGATGAAACTTAAATACAAAATACTAATCCATGTGGTCTTCTGGTTATACATTTTCAACCAGGCCGTTTTCCCTTATTTTTTAAATAAGGAAGTCCCTTACCTGGTAAAAGACCTGATCATCCATATGCTGACCGGGATGGTTACCTTTTACGGGTTTTATTTTTCATATAAATATCTATTCCGGTTTGAAAAGAAAGTGTACAGTGTATTTATAGGCCTGTTCCTTGCAGCACTGCTCCTGGCATGCAGAATTGGAATGGAGTACCCGTACTGGAAGTACATCGTAGGCTATGATATGACTAAAATGCCTTTGAGCAAGGAGTGGGTTTTCAACGATATCAGGCTGGTCATGATATTTTTCATTTACAGCGTACTCATCCGCCTGGCAATAAACTGGTATGAGAATCAGAAACTCCAGGCCGATTTCATCAACCAGAAACAGATCAGCGAACTCGCCTTGCTCAGATCACAGGTCAACCCGCATTTCTTTTTCAACACCCTGAATAATATTTATTCACTAGTTTACCAGAAATCGGATGATGCGCCTGAGGCTTTAATGAAGCTGTCGTCCATTATGAGGTATATGCTTTATGACGCCACCACCGACAAAGTGCTTCTTGAAAAAGAAATTGAGTACCTCAAGAGCTTCATTGAACTTGAGAAACTCAGGTTGAGGAATAAAGATTACGTTACCCTTCAAATCAACGGAACTGCCGAAGGAATTACCATTGCACCAATGCTCCTGATCCCTTTTGTTGAGAATGCATTCAAACATGCCAGCCGCACTGTTCCGTCACCGGGAATCATGGTCAGTATTGATATCCTTCCCCTTGAAATAATATTTCAGGTGAAAAATTTCATACGTAAAAATCAGCAGGCGCCAAAAGACCAGCAGGGAGGTATCGGGCTAATCAATATACGCCGCAGGCTGGAATTGTTGTACCCCCAGAAATACAGCCTCGACATAACAACTACTGAAGATTTATTTGTTGTTAAATTAATAATTCGAAACTGATGCAGATAGATTGTATTGCTATAGACGATGAGCCCCTTGCATTGGACATCATAAAGGATTATTGTTCAAAAGTGTCTTTTCTTAATCTTTTGAAAACCTTCGACAATGCCGTGGATTCTATCGAATTTATCCGCTCTGGTAAGGTTAGCCTCATATTTCTCGATATCCAGATGGAAGAACTGTCGGGGATTCAACTTCTCAATTCCCTTCAGAATCCGCCTTTTGTGATCTTCACTACAGCCTATGAAAATTATGCCATCCAGGGATTTGAACTGGATGTGGTGGATTACATGCTGAAACCTATTTCCTTCGCCAGGTTTTTAAAAGGGGTGAATAAGGTTTATGAGCGTATGCAATTGGAAAACAACGTGCGCGAAAAACCAGCCCCGGCTGATATTAAAGGTCCTGCGCAATCATATTTCTTCGTAAAAACAGAAACACGCATGGAAAGGATAGAATGTCCCGATGTTTTATATGTGGAAGGCATGGGCGACTATTGGAGAATCGTGACAAAAACGAGAAGGATAATGACCCTCATGAATTCCAAAAAACTTGAAGAAGTTCTCCACGAACCTTTATTCTGCAGGGTTCATAAATCTTTTTTCGTAGCCCTCGACAAGATAGAATCAATCGAAAGAAACCGAATCAAGATCTTTGATAAATATATTCCTGTGAGCGAAACGTTCCGCAAGAACTTCTTTGACCTTATCGAAAAGAACAAGCTTGCCTGAGCTATTTCCGGAATCTTTCAAGAAGGGACTGGTCGTGGAACTCCTTTGCCAATCCTTCAATCGTACTGAACGGCACTTCAAAAAGATCAAGTATCATCAGGGCGTCAAGACAGTTGTTAAACAGCGGGTCGACGTTGAATCCCAGCACTTCGGCATTAACACTGAGATATTTTTTTAACAGAACGGGGGTTTTATACTTCCGGTCAAAATCATTGATAAAAGAATCAAGCCTTCCCACATCTTTTTCGGTATACCTGAGAAAGAGATCTTTTTCAATTATCCTGCCGGGCTTTTCAACAAAAGGGTTCCTGGCTCTTATATATCCGGCAAATTCGGAATTAAAGTAGTTCGCCTTCAGAAATTCCACACAGAGTGTTTTTGAAAAGGTCCTGAACTCATTGCTTATACTTACAGGCCCGATCAGGTAACGGTAGTTGGGATTTTTCAGCAGAAGGTAAAGGATCCCTTTCCATAATAAAAACAGTGAAAGAGGTTTTTTCTGGTATTCCTTAATGATGAATGAGCGGCCGAGTTCCAGGGAAACATTGAGTATTGGCGAGAATTTCCTGTTTATCCTGAAGAGGCTCGTAATATAAAAGCCCTTGAGACCATAATTTGTGAGTATATGGTTTCCCTTGCCAACACGGTACCCCCCCACGAGTTGTTTCTCGCTTTGATCCCAGATAAAAAGCTGTTCAAAATACGGATCATACTGGTCTGTATCCAGGCTTTTATTGGTTCCTTCACCTACCTCCCGGTATGTCTTTTCCCTTCTCCTGCCAAGTTCCTTCAGGATATGAGGGATTTTCAAAGACGGGACGCAAAAAACCAAATTTTCTTTAATTCTGAACAGCAAGTGTTCAACGCCGATCTGATCTATTTCTTTCAGGATATGCTCATCGGGAACCTGGTCAATCAATGGTTCGGGGGAGTGGATAATGATCTGGTAATTATTATTTTTTCTCGATTCTTCGGTCAACCCCAGTACATACGTTTTCATCCGAAGGAACCTGCCGTAGTCTGCAATGTCTTTAAATTCCTTTTGTTCATCAACGGTAACAGGGGTCCCTATTCTTATTCCGATTTCCTTACCTTCCTTATTGAATATTTCCGAAGGAAGTTTGACCGTTCTGAGGACGGGATGGATAAAACCAAGAATATTGAACAGAATGCTGTTGTGACCTGTAAAATAAACAGGAACAACAGGGACCCCGGCTTTTTTAATGAACTTCAGCATGGAATGCTGCCACTCCCTGTCGGTTATGGAATGGTGTGAGAGCTTATAGCTGCTCACCTCCCCGGCCGGGAAGAACCCCATCGGGCGGCCGCCTGAAAGGTGGGTAATCGCATCCTTCAGTCCCCCGAAACTGGATTTAACGTCTTTGTGGGTTTCAAATGGGTTCACCCCAATGAAATAGTTCTGCAATGGAGCAATCTGCGTAAGTAAGAAATTCACAAGGACCTTATAATCGGGTCTCTGTTTCGTTATCATGGAGATCAGGATCAACCCGTCTATCCCTCCATAGGCGTGGTTTGAGATGGTGATGAAACTGCCTTCCTTCGGAATATTATCAAGGTCAGTTTCAGGTACTTTATATTTTATACTTATGTCTTCGAGTATTTTATCGGTAAACAGCTGGGGGGGGAGATGAATATTGCTGCTGTATGTTTTATTAACCAGGTCCAGCTTCAGAACGCTGAACAGGATCCTGGCGAGTCGTTCCCCTCCTAAAATCTGAAGGGTTTTACTGGCTTTGACCAGGTCTTTTGAAGATACAAGTTCCATGTCAAAGGATGATGTAGTCCATTTGTTTCCTTGATAGGTCTATCTTTTTCACCCTGATCCTAACCGGGTCACCAAGTTTGTAAACATTACCATGCCTCTGCCCGATCACCCGGAAGTTCTCCTCGTCAAGGTAATAAAAATCATCCTCCAGGTCCCTCAGCTTGACCATCCCTTCACATTTGGTCCCGATGATCTCGGCAAAGATGCCCCATTTGCTTACTCCTGAAATCAGAGCGTCAAATTCCTGCCCGATCTTATCAAGCATATATTCGGCCTGTTTGTACTTCACGGAAGCCCTCTCGGCATCGGCTGCCCGTTTTTCCATATCCGATGCATGCTCGCACTGAAGTTCATATTCTACGGCAGGGACCGATGGTTTATTGTCAAGGTAGTCCTGGAAAAGCCGGTGAACGATCAGGTCGGGGTAACGCCTTATCGGTGATGTAAAATGCGTATAATAAGGAAATGCAAGTCCGTAATGCCCTATGTTTTTTGTAGTATAAAATGCCTTCGCCATGGTCCTGATGGCAACACTTTCAACCATGTTTTCAGCGCCGGTGCCCTTGATATCATGAAACAGCTGATTAAAGGAATGTGCCATTGATTTTTTTGTGGACAGTTTAAGTGAAAAGCCCAGCCTTTCAACCAGCTGTGTAAATACCTCCAGTTTCTCCGGATTTGGCTTGTCATGGACCCGGTAAACAAAAGTTTTCGGCTGAACATTTGGTTTTTGCCTGCCCACCCATTCCGCAACTTTCCTGTTGGCAAGCAGCATGAAGTCTTCGATCAGCTTGTTTGCATCTTTCATCTCCCTGATGTAAATACTCAAAGGGCGCCCTTTGTCGTCAAGCCTGAACCTGACTTCCTGGGTCTCAAAATTAAAGGAGCCCTTTTTGAAGCGTTCCTCCCTGAGTTTTAATGCAAGCCCGTTAAGGGTCCCGATTTCACCGGCATATTCGCCTTTCCCTGATTCAATGATGGCCTGCACTTCTTCATAGGCAAATCTCCGGCATGAATGGATTACCGTTTTACCAAACCATTCATTGAAGATCTTTCCATTTTCGTCAAACTCGAAAACTGCTGAAAAGCAGAACCTGTCCTTGTTTGGTTGAAGCGAACAAAGCTGGTTCGACAAACGTTCCGGCAGCATGGGAATGGTTCGGTGGACCATGTAAACCGAAGTTCCTCTTTCAAAAGCTTCCTTGTCAATTTCAGATCCCTTCCGCACATAATAAGAGACATCCGCTATATGAACCCCAACCTCCCAATGGCCGTTTACCAGCTTGTTCAGTGAAACGGCATCATCAAAATCTTTTGCATCCTCGGGATCAATCGTTATTGTAAATACTTTTCTGAAATCCCTTCTTTTGCTTAGCTCCTCCTGCGGAAGTGCTTCAGGAATCTTTTCAGCTTCAGCTTCGGTTTTTGCGGAAAACGAAAGGGGGAAATCGTATTCGGCCAGGATAGCCTGCATTTCCACGTGATTGTCGCCGGGTTTCCCCAGGATCTGTATTACCTTGCCAAATGGATTCTTTGCATGTTCAGGCCAATCGGTGATCACCGCAACAACCTTTTCCCCGTTTTTTGCCCCCTTAAGGTCGGGTTTCTGGATGAGGATCTCAACCGGCACAGACGGGTTATCGGGTATGAGAAAGGCAAAATTCTTACTGGCTTCGATAATCCCGACAAATTGCCGTTTATGCCGTTTCACGATCTCGGTGACTTGCCCGTCTCTCTTATGCCCTTTCCGCATGGGAAACAGGCTGACTTTAACTGTGTCGCCATGAAGTGCATGATGCGTGTTTTCCGCCGCAACAAAAACATCCTCAGAGCCGTCTTCAGGTATGATATAAGCCTTGCCGGTCTGCTTCATATCGACCCTTCCGGTGACTTCCCGGCTCATCCCTTTTTGAAACCGTTCGCTTTCAGTATTGATCTGGTATTTCCCGCGCTTCGATTCCACAAGTTCTTTCCCCATAAACAACCTTTCAACAACAAGCCTGACCATATCCTTGCTTGTACGGTCATTCAGCCCAAGCCGGGCCGACACCTGCTTGTAATTAAAACTGCTGAAGGGATTCTGCTGAAAAACGCCGATCACCTGTTTGATGATGTTGCTGCTATTGGCTGTATTTCCAATGGATGGTTTTTTCCCCATACTTCTGAATTTATTAAAATGAACTACCTGAGAAACTCCGGATGCGGAATCGCTTCAATCAATGAGGTTGTGTATGTGCTGTGTGGGTGGTCAAAGATCCTGTCGGCATCACCCGTCTCAATGATTTTGCCACTGTTCATAACAATGATCCTGTCCGACATATACCGCACAACCGAAAGGTCATGTGATATAAAGATATAGGTTAAGCCGAGTTCCTTTTTCAGGTCGTTGAGCAGGTTGAGCACCTGGGCCTGCACTGAAACATCCAAAGCAGATACCGACTCATCACATATAAGGAGTTGCGGCTCCACTGCAAGGGCCCTGGCAATACAGATGCGCTGGCGCTGGCCTCCCGAGAATTCATGAGGGTACCTGTTGGCGTGTTCAGGCAGAAGCCCAACCTTCCCAAGTAATTCCCTGACTTTCGCTTTCCGCAATGTATCATTGTCGTGAAGGCGGTGAACTTTCATTGGTTCCAGTATGGCGGCACCTGCCGTAAGCCTTGGGTTCAGCGAGGAATAGGGATCCTGAAATATGATCTGCAGATGCTTGCGCAGTGATTTCAGCCTGTCTTTGGTAATACGGGTTATTTCCTCGTTCCGGAAAAGGATCTTTCCGGAATCGGGCGGCACCAGCTCAAGAACAACTCTTGCGAGGGTGGTTTTTCCGCTTCCCGATTCCCCGACAATTCCAAGGGTTTCCCCCTGAAAAACGTCAAAGCTGACCTTGTCAACCGCCCTTGTTCCCGGAAACTGTTTTATAAGATCCCTCACTTTGAGAACAGGTTCTGATTTGTATAATTGAAGCAGTCGTTCCGACCGCTCTTCCGCACCAATGACTTCGACAGAAGTTTTTCCCCCGCCTTCAATAAAATCAGATACCGTGGGCAGTCTTCTCAACCTGGCATTAAGCGGCGGCCTGCAGGCGAGTAAGCCTTGAGTGTACGGGTGCCCGGGATTATTAAATATTTGCGAGACACTTCCCTGTTCAACGATTTTCCCTTTATACATCACCATGACCCTGTCGGCAAAACCTGAAACAAGGCCCAGGTCATGAGTAATGAACAAAATCCCCATTTTTCGGGTTCTCTGAAGTTTTTTTAAAAGCTGCAGGATTTTCTTTTGGACTGTGACATCCAGCGCTGTTGTTGGTTCATCGGCAATAAGCAACGAAGGATTGCAAGCTACAGCCATCGCGATCATAATTCTTTGTTTTTGACCGCCCGATAACTGGTGGGGATAAGACCTGAAAATGCGATCGGGCTGGGGCAGTTTGACTTCCCTGAACAGTTCGAGGGTCGCCATCACGGCTTTCGTTTTGGAGATGTCAAAATGCGATCGGATAACTTCGCAAACCTGGTCCCCGCAGGTAAAAACCGGGTTCAGTGAGGTCATCGGCTCCTGGAAAACAATTGCAATCTCTTTTCCCCTGATGCCCGCCATCTCATTTTCAGAGGCTTTTTGCAGGTTAATTTCACGCTTGTCTTTTGTGAAAAAAATCATCCTTCCGGCTTCGACCTTGCCGGGGGGATCCGGAATAAGCTTCATTACCGATAATGCCGTGACCGATTTCCCGGATCCGGATTCTCCAACAATTGCAAGTGTTTCTGAGGGATGCATTTCAAAGGATATGCCATCAACGGCAACAGTAGTCTCTTTCCCCTGGCGAAAACTGACTTTTAGGTCATTTATTTCCAGGATCCCCGTCGGCCTTGTTCCATCCATATTTTTTTGGTTAAAAGAGAAAACCATATCAAACCTACGTCAATTTTTGAAAAATCCGGCCAGATGTTAATAAAGTTTTCTGTATCACTTTTTCCCGGCCGGGGGATTAAGCAATATGTGGGGAGATGATTTTATCGGGCTTATCTATCCAAGGATCTGCTGCGGTTGCGGCAATTCCCTCTGGAAACACGAACATGTATTATGCGATACATGCAGTTATCACTTGCCCCGCACAAATTTCCATCTTCAAAGCGACAACCCGGTAAGCCGGATCTTCTGGGGCCGTGTCGATATCCTTTCGGCCACGTCATATTTGCTTTTTAATAAAGGCAGTAAGGTTCAGGCCCTGGTACATGCATTGAAATACAAGGGCCGAAAGGATATCGGGATTTTCCTGGGTGAAGAATTCGGGAAAATACTCAGGGATTGCCTTCCCTTTTCTTCTTCCGGAATTATTATCCCCGTACCTCTCCATAGAAAAAAATACCTGAAAAGAGGATACAATCAGAGTGAGCAGTTTGCCATAGGACTTTCTTCGTCCATGGGCATTCCCTGCACAACGCTGTTACTTTTGCGAAAAAATGAAACGGAGACCCAGACTCATAAATCACGCTTTTTACGATGGAAAAACGTGAATGACATTTTCTACCTTAAAGACCCCGCCAAACTTGCAGGTTTAAAAATCCTTCTGGTAGATGATGTGGTAACCACAGGCGCAACACTGGAGGCCTGTATTTCTAAATTGTCAACCATCCCCTCGGTGAGCATTTCCGTTGCTACGATTGCTTATGCGAAGCCATAATGGGTGCTAAAATCTATGGGCTACGATGACGGCCTTCTTTACTTTGGAATGTTTGCCGCTAATACTTATACTTTCGGCAAAAACAACATAATATCCCATGCCTGCAATAAGGTTATTGTCGCCTGTACCATCCCACAGGAACAGGGAGTTTTCGGAAACCGTTGATGAACCGGCTATGATTTTTACAAGGTTTCCCTTAATGTCAAAGATCCTCAACGAAAGCAGGGTCCCCGCCTCTACATTATTGACTTTTATAAACAACAGATCATCCTTCCCGTCATCATCAGGGGAAAAAACGGGGCTGCTTAACTGCAGGTCCAAACCGTTACCGGGATCAATCATATAATGTGAATTATCATAACCGGGGCTGGCAAAACCTGATGTCTCGGAAGCTGACTGCCAGTTTGCCATGCAGTTTGAAGGGACCCGTGGATCCAGCCGTTCGAGGGACACACCGAGGGTACTGGAAAGAAATGGCAGATGCATGCTTTCATTGTACGACATTGCGTCTATCACCATGGAATCCGCCGCCGATTGAAGCATTATATATCCGCTGTCGGAATTCATTGAAGGAAAATGCTCCAGGCCGGCAACTTTGCCTGGGGAAGGAACAAAGTACCTCGAACACAGCTTTGCTGAATCGGCGGAAACAACATAATAATCCATCGGGGCCAGAAACCGTTCCCCGCTGCATAGCCGCCCGGGCTGAGCAGATGTGTTCCCGCCCCCGGAATTACTTACCAACAATGTATTTAAACTGATAATCTTTGTTGAACAGTTGTAAAATTCAATGAACCTTGAACCTGAAGCATCAGGATGGAACAATACTTCATTGATCACCATGTCACCGGGCCGGCATGGGCCCGGAATATAATAACATATAAAAACCGATGTATCCGCCAGGTAATTGTTCGAAAAGTCAGAAATATTCTGTATCCTGAGGCTGTCACAAAAATATTCATTTTTACCCTGATTTATTTTGATAAATAATATCTCCGGCTCTTCCTTTAAAATATATGCTTCAATGAGTTTTTCAGGATTGTTTTTAAGCGAATATTTTATATCACTGTGGAGGCATGAAGAATCTATTAATTCGTTGAACATTATCCGTATCGTCAAACTGTCGGAAAAACCATATGAAATTATCTTCGGGGGAAGAGTATCAAGAAGAATTCTGCCGGCATAAAAATCATCGAAACATATTTTTGCTGAATTACTGGAAGTGTACCTGCAAAATACTCCCAGCCATTCGGAGGGGGCCGCTCCTGTGTCGGTGAAATTTCCATATCTGCTGAATTGCCTGCCCCCTGTGCTGTCGGCAAACAGATCCCAGAATCCGCCTGAGTCCCTGCGGACTTTGATCCTGAAGACATTCATGGATTTATTGGTCCTGAGAAATGGAAATCCGAACAGCAAACTGTGCATGTTCCCATTTTGCCTGCAGAGCAGTATGCTGTCGCCGGATCCGCCTATCTGCAAATACACAGCATTTATTAATCCTTTCAGGTCCGGCGAATCGGAACCCAGATATACCCTTGCATAATTGTTCAGGGAGGTGTTGAAAGAAATTTTGACCCAGAAAGACCACTCCATTGCCGGAAGCGTTAAGCTCCGGGTTGAAAGGCAGGAAGTATCTGATCCGGTTGAGTTAAGCTTGAGCTGATGCTCTGAATTTACTGTAAAAGCTGAAGTATCCCCTGTCCAGGATGGATCCGAAGTGAAATCACCATCGGTGAAATCATCGTTTACCTGAGCTTTTATGGCTATTGGAAAGAAAAAAAGGCAGCACAAAATGAATTTCATGGTCAGTAGTTTAAATAATAACAGTATTCTGTCTTCCATTAATCCGTCAAAAACCTGAAAGTGATATACTGGGGCAGAAATTGTTGTGTTATCTTTGTTGCAATTTTAACCATATGGAACTTGCTGTAGTAGGTGCAACCGGGCTGGTCGGGAGGGAGATCATCAGGGTGCTTGAAGAAAGAAATATCCGTCCGGGGAATTTTTACCCCGTGGCTTCTTCAAAATCAATAGGCTCCTTCATTGAATTCAACGGTAAGCAGTATACGGTAACCGGTCATGATGAAGTCATCGCCCTCCAACCAGGGATTGCCATTTTCAGTGCCGGGGCCGGAGCTTCAAAAGAATGGGCGCCAAAGTACGCGGCGGCCGGCATCACAGTGATCGATAATTCTTCGGCCTGGAGAATGGATCCCGACATTCCTCTGATCGTTCCTGAGATAAACGCAGGTATCCTGAAAAAATCACATAAAATCATTGCCAATCCAAACTGCTCGACAATCCAGCTGGTCATGGTTTTGGCCCCGCTTCACCGGAAATACCGTATAAAAAGAATCGTTGCCGCCACCTACCAGTCGGTAACCGGTACCGGTATACGTGCAGTGCGGCAGCTTGAGAATGAACGCCGGGGGATCAAGGGCCCCATGGCCTATCCCCACCCGATTGATCTTAACCTGTTTCCCCATGGGGGTAATTTCCTCCCAAACGGTTACACAACCGAAGAGGAAAAGCTGGTCAGGGAAACACAGAAGATCCTCGGCGACAATTCGATCAGGATCACGGCCACAATAGCAAGGGTCCCTGTGATTGGAGGCCATTCGGAAGCAGTTAACATTGAATTTGAAAGCGATTTTGTGCTTGAGGATGTTTTTCGCCTGCTTGAAACCACCCAGGGTGTTATTGTCCAGGACAATCCTTCTCAAAACCTTTACCCCATGCCTCTTTTTTCAAAAGGGAAAGATGATGTTTTTGTTGGCAGGATAAGGCGGGATGAAAGCCAGCCAAATTCCCTCAACTTATGGGTGGTTGCCGATAACCTGAGGAAGGGAGCGGCAACAAACGCAGTCCAGATTGCAGAGTATATTTCAGATAATCAGAATCTGCCAGATTGATTTTCCTCAATAATTCAATTGATAAAAAGTGAGTGAATTTTTGTTTTTTGTCAATTCTTTTCCTACTTTTGTCAAATCAACATAATGCATCATGTTGATTTTTAATGAACTGACTGAATTTTACGTATCATTATCAAAGCTTATAACGTAAAATCCGGGGCTCGGTTCGACTTTACGGAGAAAGAATGAACGGAAAACCTGTGTTTTTTTCAAACTGTGCAGACTGCAACTGCAAATCCTCCATTTTTAAAAGCCTGACGGCTGACGAACTTGAACTTATAAATAAAGGCAGATTCCATGTTGCATACAAAGCAGGTGAGATCATGTTCAAGCAGGGGACCCCTTCTTCACATTTTATTTGCGTTACTTCAGGCCTGGCCAAAATCTACATCGAGGGTTACGGTAAAAACCTCATTCTCTCCCTGGTCAAACCTGTGGATTATATCTTTGGACCCGGGGTCTACATCGACAACAAACATTATTACTCAGCATCAGCTGTTGAAGATTCAACTGCCTGCCTCGTAGATACCAATATATTTAAGAAGCTCATCCGTGCAAATGCTGATTTTGCGGAGGACTTTATAAAACGTCTTTCAAACCAGACATTGTTTAATTTTGAACAGGTGATCAGCCTGACGCAAAAACAAATGCACGGGCGCATTGCCGATGCCTTATTTTACCTTTCCGAGAAAATATACTGTGCAAACCCTTTCAATATGACGATCTCCCGCCAGGACCTTGCCGATATTTCAGGGATGTCGAAGGAAAGTGCCATCAGGATACTTAAGGAATTCAAGGAAGAAGGCATCCTTTCGGTAGATGGGAACCTGTTTGACATACTAAATATCAAGCAACTAAAACAGATCAGCGAGACCGGCTGAGAAAAATTTCATTAAACAGATGATATCGACCTATATAACCATTGACATATATCAATGAAGTATTGAGGCATATCATTTCGTTCAGAAACAAATCTCACCCACCTGTTAAGTTTATCACAGATTAAGTTCGATATTTTTGTCGTGCAAGATTATTGCACCATTGTCTGCTATCATAAATGCATTTATTAATTAACAAAAACTGAAAGAATATGAAAAAATTACTCATGTTAGTTCTATCGGGAATCATGGTTATGGCAGTTTCCGGTCTTATTTTTATCGGTTGTACCAAGGAAGGCCCCCAGGGTCCTGCTGGTGCCAACGGAACAAATGGAAAGGATGCCAACGCAACCTGCACCCTTTGCCATAATTTCGGGGATACCGTAATTGTAAAAATATTCCAGTATGACGCTTCGAGGCATGCTTCCGCAAGCACAATTATCGAAGCTGCACGTTCTGGTTGCTCGGGCTGCCACAGCCATGAAGGATTCCTTGAAAAACTTCAGACAGGTTCCAGTGTAACTCAGGCATATAATGATGCTGCTCCTATCAATTGCCGCACCTGTCATACAATTCACAGCACTTATACCCCGGCCGACTGGGCGCTGAGAAACGTTGAGCCTGTTCATCCTTATATTGACTCAACTTCTTCCATCGACCTTACAGTTACTATTCCCGGTGGTACAGATGGCACCTCAAACCTTTGCGGCAAATGCCACCAGGCAAGATTGAATTCTCCCTGGGTCACCAATCCTAAAGGCACCGACTCATTATCGGTAACCAGCACCCGCTGGGGACCGCACCATGGGCCACAATTCCTTATGCTTGCCGGTAAAGGCGCTTTTGAAATGGGATCTTCCGCTTTTGGAACCTCAAATCACAAAACCAATGCAACCTGCCGTAACTGCCATATGGGCCCCGCCCAGGGCGAAGCCGTTGGCGGCCACACCCTCACCATGAGCAGTGCCGAAACAGGTGACAACGTTGCAGCTTGCAGGCCTTGTCATTCATCCATCGGAACAACTTTTAACCTTAACGGAAGGCAAAGTGAAATTGAAGCTTTGTTCCAGACCCTCAAGGTTAAACTGGCCCAGAAGAATGTTCTCGACACGAACACTGGCATCCTCAAAGGACCCATCAGTGCAACCAAACCCAAGAAATTCACCCAGATCCAGCTTTCGGTATACTGGAACTGGTGCATGGTCGATGCTGACCGCAGTATGGGCGTACACAATTATGTTTATACAAGGGATATGCTGAATGCAGGCATTGCCTACATGAACACATTACCGTAGTCCTTGTGTACTGTATCAAAAAAGGCTTCAGGAAAAGCAATCCTGAAGCCTTTTTTCATAAAAGTTAAAAATTTCCAAATTCATATTATTAACCACAAACATTGAAAAATGAAAAAGTTAATTAACCTTTTATCTGTTGTTCTGGTACTTTATACTTTGGTGGCCTGCGAATACGCCAAAATATATCCGGACGTCCCCTCGCCCAGTACCCCGGTCCTTTACGCAACTCAAATTCAGCCGATTTTTAACGGCGGTTGTACATGCCACAGAACAGGGGGTCCGGTTCCCGACCTCGCTGCAGGAAGTTCTTACGAGAGCCTGATGAGCAATAACCTCGTTGTTGCCGGGAATGCCGGTTCAAGCGTATTGTATCAGAAAGTATCCACCGGATCTATGTCGTCATACTGCGATGCAACCCAGGCCGGGCTTATCAAGAACTGGATCAACCAAGGTGCGTTAAACAATTAAGTACTAACATGAATAAAACATTTACTATGACAATCAAAAAGGTTTTCCTCAGCATATTGTTATTTTTCTCGGGTCTTGTTGTGGCTTTCTCACAGGAAGCAGCGGATTCTGCTTCGGCCCAGCCTGCTAAAAAACCCCTGGAAAAAAGTCCGTTTGAAAGCGGGATCTTCATGGATTACCAAACCGTTAACGTTACACCCGCCAAAACCCTTGAATTCATTCTCCAGCACCGTTTCGGAAACATTCAGAGCGGGATCAAGGACATTTATGGTTTATGGGGCGCATCGAATATCAGGCTTGGTCTTAATTTTACCCCAATTAAAAATCTTATGATCGGTATTGGGACCACTAAAAATTATATGGTCCAGGACCTCCAGGTGAAATATACCTTTTTGCATCAGCGAAAAGGTGGTTGCCCTCTCACCATAGCATACTATGGAGATCTCGGCCTTGATACCAAAACAAGCAATACCGGGTACGGAATGGATTACAAATTTTCTGACCGGTTTTCATGGTACCATGAATTCATGTTTGCCCGCCGGTTCTGCAAAATGTTCTCAATGCAGGTTGGCCTGTCTTACTCACATTTTAACAAAGTCGATACAACGGTTACAAATGGCGTAGCTCCAACAAA
>Ga0194039_1000188_pt1 | contig 39818 bp, 39 predicted proteins | sample JunL228m_MetaG_FD_148679 | JGI IMG/M metagenome (GOLD analysis project Ga0194039, IMG submission 148679) | Anoxic zone freshwater microbial communities from boreal shield lake in IISD Experimental Lakes Area, Ontario, Canada - Jun2016-L227-8m | ecosystem: Environmental > Aquatic > Freshwater >...
AACTAGAGGAACTCAAACACAACATACTTTCCTGCACCCGCTGTCCCAACCTCGTGGCAAGCCGCACCCAAGTCGTCTATGGCGTGGGCAATCCGTTCACAGAGCTTCTCTTTGTCGGTGAGGCTCCGGGAGAAGAGGAGGATCTGCGGGGCGAGCCCTTCGTAGGCAAGGCAGGTCAGCTCCTCACCAAAATCATCGGGGCAATGGACTACACCCGCGAGGATATCTTCATTGCCAACATTCTCAAATGCCGCCCCGACATGCCTGCAGGTGTTTCGGGAAATCGCAAGCCGAAACCTGCCGAAATGGCAACCTGTCTATCATGGCTGACCCAGCAGATAGACTTGATCAAACCGAAGGTCATCGTCGCGTTAGGCCTCACCGCGGTCGAGGGACTGCTCGGAGAGCCTCGCACCATGAGGGATGTGCGCGGCAAGTGGCTTGATTATCACGGGGTTCCGCTCATGCCCACCTATCATCCTGCCTACCTGCTGCGCAATCAGACTTTGGCCGAGAAGCGCAAAGTATGGGAAGACATGCTCCTCGTGCTGGAACAACTGGGTCGGCCAATCAGCGCCAAACAACGGGGATATTTTTTGGAAAAGGAATAGTTCAATCCAGGCAACCGTGGGCCTTTCATTTCCAGAGCAACTCTTCCGCACTGCCTTTCACTGGCTTGTGATCAAGTGTTGCGGTCTCCTTTTCAGGATCACCTGCAAGGTGAGGGTCATCCAGTTGGCCCCTGTGCCACGGCACGGCCCGCTCATCATGGCCTCCAACCACAACAGCCACTTTGATCCTCCCATTATCAGCGGCTTCTTTCACCGACGACTGGATTGGCTTGCCATGGAGGAAATGTTCCGGGCGAACTGGAGTCGCAAGGTTTTCACCGCACTTAACTGCATCGCCGTGGATCGCAGCGGCGGTGATCGCACCTCACTCCGTCAGGCGCTTGGGCGTCTTTCAGATGGACGGGTGATCGGCATTTTCCCGGAGGGTGGCATCCGTGCGGGAGAGACATCGATCCTCAACGGGGCCCCGATGAAACCGGGTCTTGCCGCGCTGAGCATTCATTCGGGAGCCCCTGTGATTCCATGCGCCCTGATTGGCAGTGACCGACTTTATCAACGAACGAACTGGCTTCCCTGGACTCCGCGGATCACGATCATCCTGCTGATTGGAAAATCCGTTCATCCACCAGCGAAACAAAAGCGTGATTCCGAGGCCAAGGAGCGCTTTTCCCAGGAACTCATGCAAACTTTCCTCACGCTGAAAGAAGAAGCCATTGAACGCTTCCACCTCTCTCCTAACGACCTTCCCCAAACTCCGCAGGCGAGAAAAGGGGATGTGGAATAATCACTGATGATCTCACGGGCTTCCCATATTGTGATGGATTCGCTCATGTGCGCCTTGATGAATGCAGCACAATGGCGGCTTCGCCGTCATACCGTGACCAAACCAGAGTTGGATGCCTACCTGGACGCCTGCGCGCACCTTACTCGCGAGCATTACTTCGCCCTCCCAACCGCTGGAAAAATTCGCTGGGACCTCAAGGGAAACCGCCTTTCATGGAACTCCTCCATTCAAGGAATTTACCCGGAGAATAACATTGCCTGTGCTGATCACTTCGCAACATTAGATCGATCCGCTTCCAAAGAAGCTCCCACCATGATCCTGCTCCATGCATTGATGTCTGCAAATGACTTCGGATACCGCAGGATCGCAGCCCACTTCAACAAACGGGGCTGGAATGTACTCTTCCCTCACCTTCCCTATCATTATAGTCGGCGCCCCAAGGGATATGCCAACGGAGCACTTACCATCACTACGAATATCATTCGCAATGCGGAGACCCTGAGACAATCCGTGATTGAACTGCGACAACTCATGGCATGGGCAAGAGCGTGTGGCTCTCAACGGATCGCCTTGCTCGGCACCAGCTACGGCGGCTGGGTCAGCGCCCTAACTCTCGGTCTTGAGATGACCGATTTCACACTGTTAATCCAACCTATCGCCGATGTTCCCCATGCCACTTTCAAGAGTCCTTCCAGCACTATGATGGCCGGTTTACTTAAAGCTCATGGCATCGATGCGGCATCCATCTCCCGTCATGCACATCTCACCTCGCCCTTGCATCTGACCCCGCTCACCTCGGCGGATCGGATTACTGTCATCGGAGGAACTTATGACCATATTTCTCCTTCAGAATCTCTAAAGTCTCTTTCATCTCGTTGGGGAGGCACTTCCTATCGAGAAGTCCGGCAAGGCCACTTTGGCTATGCAGCCATGAAGCGTGCGCTTGCAGAAGCGGAACATTATCTCAATTCTCCAGCTCAATGACCACCCTCATCACCATCGGACCGACACAGGAACCGCTTGATGCCATGCGGATATTGAGCAACCGATCCAGCGGCAATCTAGGTACCCGTCTCGCCATTACTCTCGCCATGAAAGGTCACCGAGTCCTTGCACTGCGTGGAGTCGGTGCCACCGCCGAGACTGACGAATTGAAGGAACTAGGCATTGAAATTCTTTCTTTTACCAGCGCAGAGAGCCTTGGATCCCTATTGGAAAAAACATCAAAAACCGAGCAAATCGGCACCATTTTCCATGCAGCCGCAGTGAGCGATTTTTATCTTCCCGGAGCCGGGCAAGGGAAGATTCCATCCTGCAACGGTTCACTTACCTTGACCTTCCAGCCCACTCCAAAAATTCTTCCCCTGCTGAGCGGTTGGTATCCGTCCACAAAAATCATCGGTTGGAAATTTGAAGCCTCCGAAGACAAGGAATCGGCCCTCTCTGCGGCACATGCCCAGATCCTCAACAACAAGACCCTCGCCTGCGTGCTAAACGGCCCCTCCTATGGCGAAGGCTTTGGTTTTGTGGATGAGGGGAAAAACCTCCTCCACCTCCCCGACAGAAAGCACCTGTGCAAGTTCCTCGCTGAAAAATTCCAAGACTGAATTTCTTGAGACGGAACTCATCCGGCTTTTCGCACCGATCTGAGATTTCGATCATTTTTCTTCGCCTCGTGGCAATGGCCATCTAGTATGACGATTTCATGAGCGAAGACCTGAATCCCTATATTGATGCCGGCAAGATCACAGCCGCAGCCGCAGAAGCCCTTTCCAACCTGACACCTGGAGCGTTCTGTACGCACCGGAGCTGGGGATTCGGACGGATTGCCGCTTGGGAACTCATCACCGGTCAGATCACCATTGATTTCGTTTCCAAGAAAGGGCACCCGATGCAGCTCCAGTATGCAGCAGAGACACTGACCTTCATTCCATCCGAGCATATCCTGGCCCGAGCAGCATCGGATGCCGCGGCAGTGAGAGAACATGCCGCCAAGGATCCGGTGGGACTGGTTCGTTCCATCCTGTCCGATCACGGCAACAAAGCCACCGCCGATGAAATCTCCGTAGCGCTTGTCCCGACCGTTTTTGATGCGGCTGGATTCAAGAAGTGGTTTGAATCCACAAAGAAAAAACTCAAGACAGACGGGCACTTCCTCATTCCAGCCAAAAAAGGAGAGCCCATCATCCTCCAGGAAACGGCACAGAATCCCCATGAGAGACTGATCGAGCAATTCCGCACCGCCAGACATCCCAAGGATCAGGTGACGGCCCTCGACTCCGCTCTAAAGTCCCTCAATGATTTTGCCACCGAGGTGGACGAGCTCCGCTCACTCGCCGCAGAGGTGGAAGAGGCGGCCAAACGCGGAGGCAGGATTCATGCAGCGAAGGCCATCGAGCTGCTGATTGCCCGCAACGAGATCTGCTCCCGACACGAGGAGCTCAAACCGGGCCCCAACGCCGCCACTGTTGCAGGACTTCTCGCCGAATCCCCCACCAAGCTGACCGAGATCTTCACGGAAATACCCGCTGCAAAATACGGAAGGGTTCTGGAGGCATTTCCTGATGCATTTCCCGAGAACTGGGAAGAGAAAGCTCTTCGGCTGACCAAGACCTCCGAACCCCGTCTCAGCGGTGAAATCCTAAAGCTCTTCATCGCACAAAATAAACGCGAGGTCTTTGTTGAGCATACGCACCGCATCATCCGAGAACGCTCGGCCAGTTCGGACTTTGTCCTATGGCTTTGCAAAGACCGGGAAAAGGCACTACCAGAAGTCATCGATGAGGAGCTCTTTGCTGCAATCCTTGCCGCTATGGAGGCAGATCTGCATGCCGAGATCAAAAGCAAGAGACTTGAGGAATTCCTGTTTGAGGATCGGGAACTTGTTGCCGATCTTCTTGGCAAGGCAGAACGCGATTCCGCACGCCAGGCTATGCGCAAGGTCATGATGAGTCCCGTCTTTGCGGATTTGAACCGCCGCTCCCTACTTGCCCGCATCCTGAAGGTTCATCCCGAACTGGAATCGCTTGTAACCGGAGGCGACCAGGAAACTCCAGCTCCCCGAGGTGAAAGTCTTATTGTCTCTTGGGCCAGCCTTCAGCGCCGCAAGGAGGAGCTTGAGCACATTGAAAAAGTACTCATTCCCCAGAACATCCGCGATATTTCAACAGCACGATCCTACGGCGATCTGAGGGAAAATTTTGAATTCAAGTCCGCCAAGGAGCAGCAGGCCGTTCTCAACCGCCAGAAAGGAGAACTCGAACTCATGCTCAACAATGCCCGTGGCACCAACTTCGAGAACATCGACACTTCGGTGGTTTCTATTGGAACAGTGGTCACACTGGAACCAACAAACGGGGGGCCATCTGAAACCTATAGCATTCTGGGTGCATGGGATGGTGTGCCAGAGAAGGGATGGGTCTCCTATCAGGCGGTCATCGGACGCGCGCTGCTAGGAAAAAAAGTTGGAGAGATCGTTGAACTTCCCAGCGACCAGGGCACTCACTCGGTAAGAATCGCCGCCATCGCCCAGTTCACCGATGTGGCTTCTCTCGGCACGACAGTTGCTTGACCCTCTCGTCGGAATTTTCCTTCACATACTCTCTTGATTCAAAAATTCACATCAGGCACAATTCATTACTTAATATTCCATATTTACCCATGAGCGACACCACCATCACAGCCATTCACGCCCGCGAAATCCTTGATTCACGCGGCAATCCCACCCTCGAAGCCGATGTGTATCTGGCAGGCGGAGCACTTGGACGGGCCGCCGTCCCAAGCGGTGCCTCCACCGGTGAACACGAAGCTGTCGAACTGCGGGACAGTGTGAAGAGCCGTTATCTCGGCAAGGGTGTTGCCAAGGCCGTTGGCAATGTCAATAACCTCATCGCTCCCGAACTCGTGGGATACGACTCCCTCGATCAGATCTCGATCGACAAGCTGATGATTGCCCTCGACGGCACATCAACCAAAGGAAAACTCGGTGCCAATGCCATACTGGGCGTTTCGATGGCGGTGGCCCGCGCTTCCGCCACACAGCTTGGCCTTCCACTTTACAAGTATCTTGGCGGCCCTAATGCCAAAGTACTACCTGTTCCGATGATGAACATTCTCAACGGCGGAGCGCACTCGGACGCACCCATTGATTTTCAGGAATTCATGATCATTCCCAAGGGACTGCCTTCGTTCTCCGAAGCACTCCGTGCCGGAGCCGAAATCTTCCATGCCCTCAAGGCTGTGCTAAAAGATCGAGGCCTTTCAACCGCCATCGGTGATGAGGGTGGGTTCGCACCTAAACTTGACGGTGCTGAGGATGCCTTGGACTCCATCGCGCTTGCTGTCAAGAAAGCCGGCTACAAATTCGGCACGCAGATCGCCATCGCGCTGGATGCCGCTTCCAGCGAGTTCTACGATGCATCAAAGAAGAAGTATGTTTTCAAGAAATCCGACGGCAGTGTCCGCACCGGTGCAGAGCTTGTTGATTACTACAAGGGCCTCGTGGCCAAGTACCCGATCATCTCGATCGAGGATGGTTGTGCCGAGAATGATTGGGCCACATGGAAGCTCCTCACAGAGGCACTTGGAGACAAGGTGCAACTTGTAGGGGACGATCTCTTCGTCACCAATGTTGATTTCCTCCGCAAGGGAATCGAGAAAGGTGTTGCCAATTCGATTCTTGTCAAAGTGAACCAGATCGGTTCGCTCACCGAGACCTTCGATGCCATCGAACTTGCCAAAGAAAACAGCTACACCGCAGTGATCAGCCATCGCTCGGGGGAAACCGAGGACACCACCATCTCCGATATCGCCGTCGCCACCAACGCAGGCCAGATCAAGACAGGCTCCCTTTGCCGCACTGACCGTGTTGCCAAATACAACCAACTTCTTCGCATCGAGGAAGAATTGGGCGAAGATGCTATTTACGGCGGCAAACTAAAGTGGTAGTTACTCCCTGATGACATCCGGCCTGAGCATACAGACTCCCCACTCCGCAGTGGGGAGACACAGGCGTTCGCAGTCAGATTTTTTGCCTGCGGCGATGCGTGTCGTCTGGGTGCTGATTGTCTTTTCAGCATTGCTCACAGCCGGATTCACCTTCTACCCCGAATGGCTTCGTCTCAATGAGATGAAGCTCCATCTGGCAAAACAAAAATCGCAATTGGAGGAGCTTCAGAAGCTTTCCCAGCAGCGCACTCAGGAAGTACACCTTCTCCAGACAGACCGGGATTACTTGGAGATCGTCGCCCGGGATCGTCTCGATATGATGAAGGAGGGGGAAACCATCTTCCGATTGAGTGGTAATGCCCGTACTCATTGAGGATAGCGGCTAATCTACTTAGGTAAATCCACCCAGTCCGATTCTGGACAGGTCTAGTGCCGATTTGGTTCACAGCCTATCAGCAAAAAAACGGCGCTTCTCCCGTTCATCACCCTATCAGTCTCACAGTCCTCAGCACAGACACCCTACCTCATGTCCGAACAGCAGATCGACCTCACAACTCTGGATGCCTCCGCACTCGCCGCCCGTCTCGCGGCACTGCGGAGGTTTCTTTGACTCAGCAACTTTAGCGGAAGAACTGAACAGCATTGAATCCCGGATGGCGCAGCCCGGCTTCTGGGATAATCGCGAGGCAGCGCAGAAAGATATGGAGCGCATCTCGGCTCTGAAGGCGAAGCTCATCCCCCTCGCCCAACTTGAGTCGCGAGTCAATGATCTGGAAATCCTCAAGGAAATGGCAGGGGAGGAATCCGATGTAGCTTCCTGCGCACAGGCATCGCGTGAAGTCCTCTCCGAGTTCAACACCTTGACGACGGAAATCGAGAAATTCGAGCTTCGACAGCTTCTCTCCAACGAATTTGACAAGAACGACGCCTTCATCACGATCAACTCGGGAGCGGGCGGCACCGAGTCGTGTGACTGGGCAGATATGCTCATGCGGATGTATAAACGCTGGATCGAGCGCAGCGGTTTCACGGCAAGCGTCGTAGATATTCAGGAGGGGGATGAAGCTGGGATTAAATCGGTTACGCTTGCGGTCACGGGAGACTACGCCTTTGGCTATCTCCAAACCGAGCGGGGAGTTCATCGACTCGTGCGTATCTCACCTTTTGATTCTGCTAAACGACGCCATACCTCATTTGCCAGCCTTGATGTGAATCCTGATATTGAGGATGCTCCTGTGGAGATTGACGAAAAAGACATCCGCGTCGATACCTACCGTTCCGGCGGCAAGGGAGGCCAGAATGTGAACAAAGTGGAAACGGCGGTTCGCATGACACATGAACCGACAGGACTTGTCGTGGCTTGCCAAGCCGAGCGCAGTCAGCTCAAAAACCGAGTCATGGCCCTCAAGATGCTCAAGGTCAAACTCTACCAGATGGAGGCTGACCGCAAACGGGCTGAACTGGATCGCCAATACAGCGAGAAGGGTGAAATTGCCTGGGGCAGCCAAATTCGCTCCTATGTCTTCCAACCCTACCAGATGGTGAAGGATCACCGTACCGGAGTGCAGACCGGCAATGTACAGGGAGTCATGGATGGAGATCTTGATGCTTTTATTGAAGCGAAACTGAGAGGAGTGACGAAGGGCACCAGCGACGCAGAAGACGACCTATAGGGGCAGCTTGAACCTCTGGCGGAGAGCAGTAGAAACTTTTTGAGGCTCATGTGTCTTCAGATTGGATGGAGTGAGAAATTCTCCTTTTCAGCTTTCAGGTTTCAAGTCTCAGCATTATCCCTACTCGCTCCCTACTTTCCTCCCTTCCCACCACATCTTGAACTGAGCCAATGCCAGGCTGCGGTGGCTCATGGTATGTTTGATCTCGGAGGAGAGTTCGCCGAAGGTTTCTTGAAATCCGAGAGGCATGAAGATCGGGTCATACCCGAAGCCGCCTGAGCCTTTGACTTCCGTGGACAGAACCCCCTCCACGGTGCCGTCGAAGACGGCAAGCGTCTTTCCCCTCTCGGCAACGGCCAGGACACAGCGGAAGCGGGCGGTGCGTTGGTCATGAGGCACGTTCACCATTTTTTCCAGTACAAGTGCTGTATTGACTTCATCAATGCTGCCAATACCTGAAAAACTTGAGGCGGCGTAGCGAGCGGAATAGACACCCGGTTCCTTGCCGAGGGCATCGACTTCGAGTCCCGAGTCATCCGCCAGCACCAGCCCGTCGATCACGAGGGAAATCCCCTCGGCCTTAAGCCGTGAGTTTTCCTCAAAGGTCACTCCTGTTTCCTCGACCTCAGGCAGTCCCTCGACCTGTGTGGCATCAATCACCTGCACCCCCACCCCGAACATCTGCTGTATCTCACGGGTCTTGTGCTTGTTTCGAGTCGCTAAAAGAATCGTCGGGAGCTTGGCTGATGCGTTGTTTTCGGTTTCCATAGATGGCTACTCTACTTCGAACCAGATGTCCCTTACCCGCAAGCACTATCCTTTCTCCGAATTTGAACCCCGCTGGCAGCAGTATTGGCTGACGACGAATGCGTTCCGCGCTGCCAATCCCGGTGATCCTGATTTCCGGCCTGAGGCGGAGAAGTATTTTGTACTCGATATGTTTCCCTATCCGAGCGGCGACGGTCTGCATGTCGGCCATGTCGAGGGATATACTGCCACCGATATCCTTGCCCGTTATCACCGCCTGAAGGGGGACAATGTGCTCCACCCGATGGGCTGGGATGCCTTTGGTCTTCCCGCCGAGCAATACGCGATCAAGACAGGACAGCATCCACGCATCACCACTGAGCGTAACATCAACAACTTCCGTACCCAGCTTCAGTCGCTCGGCTTCAGCTACGACTGGTCCCGCGAAATCAGCACGACCGATCCCGAGTATTTCAAATGGACGCAGTGGATTTTTCTCCAGCTTTACAATGCCTGGGTGAACCCGCTCACAAACAAGGCCGAACCGATCTCCACCTACACCGGTTCCGATCAAGACAGCGTCCGTCTCGCTTATGTTTCCGACAAACCGGTAAACTGGTGCCCGGAGCTCGGCACCGTGCTGGCCAATGAAGAAGTTGTCGATGGGAAGAGCGAAGTCGGCGGGTTCCCCGTCGAGCGTCGTCCGATGCGCCAGTGGATGCTTCGCATCACCGCGTACACGGAACGGCTGATTGCCGATCTCGATGGACTCGACTGGCCGGAGTCGATCAAGATCCTTCAGCGTAACTGGATCGGTCGCAGTGAGGGAGCAGAGGTGAGTTTTGCTCTTGCGGGAATCGAAGAGAGGGTCACCGTCTTCACCACGCGTCCCGATACTCTCTTCGGTGCGACTTACCTTGTCCTTGCTCCCGAGCATTCACTCGTCGAAACGATCACGACAGCAGCCCGGCATGAGGCTGTCGCTGCCTACAAGAAAGCCTGCTCAGCCAAGAGCGATCTGGAACGCACCGATCTTGCGAAAGAAAAGACAGGTGTCTTTACCGGTGCCCATGCGATCAATCCGGTGAATGGATCCCAGATCCCGATCTGGATCGCAGACTATGTCCTCATGGGTTATGGCACAGGAGCCATCATGGCCGTTCCCGCCCATGATGAAAGGGATCATGAATTTGCCGTGGCGTTTGATTTGCCGATTGTTGAAGTGGTACGATCAAACGACTCCCAAGGTGAAACAACTCAGGGATGTTTTAGTGGCGAAGGGATCGCGGTGAATTCCGGTTTCCTGAATGATCTCCCCACCCCCGAGGCGAAACAGACGATGATCGCCTGGCTGGAGGAGAAGTGCGTGGGTCATGGAACGATCAGCTACAAGCTGCGCGACTGGCTTTTTTCCCGCCAACGCTACTGGGGCGAGCCGTTCCCCATTGTCTGGGAGAATGGCACCCATCGCGCCCTCTCCGACGAGGAGCTGCCCGTGGAGCCGCCGGAGATCGAGGATTTCAAACCAACTGGCACGGCGGAACCACCTCTTTCCAAGGCCCTAGAGTGGGTACAGTATTCCGAGACGGCACGACGAGAGCTCAATACCATGCCGCAATGGGCCGGCTCCTGCTGGTACTACCTGCGCTTCTGCGACCCCAGAAACAAGGAACGCTTCATCAGTGCCGAGGCTGAGCAGTACTGGATGGGAAGTCAGGGCACTCCCGGTGGTGTCGATTTGTATGTCGGGGGTACCGAACATGCCGTGCTTCATCTGCTCTATGCCCGCTTCTGGCACAAGGTTCTCTTCGACCTGGGTCATCTGACTACAACGGAGCCGTTCCAGAGACTCGTGAATCAAGGCATGATTCTCGGTGACGATGGACAGAAAATGTCCAAGAGCCGTGGCAATGTGGTCAATCCAGACGAGGTCATTTCCGAATACGGGGCGGATTCCCTGCGACTCTACGAAATGTTCATGGGGCCGCTGGAACATGGCAAACCCTGGAGCACCACCGGCGTGGAGGGTGTTTACCGTTTTCTTGCCCGTGTCTGGCGTCTCGCCATGACGGAGGATCAAGAGGGCAACTACATCCTCTCAGAGGATCTGGCCGAACAGGAACTCACCAATGCTCAGCGGCGCGTGCTTCATGCCACGATCAAGAAAGTCACTCATGACATTGAGTCACTCTCCTTCAATACGGCAATCTCACAGATGATGATTTGCACCAATGAGTTCACCAGTGCCAAACCCCGTCCGGTCGAATCACTACGACTTTTCTTGCCGCTTTTGAGCCCTTTTGCGCCTCATCTGGTCGAGGAAATCTGGTTCCGACTGGCTCAGAAATTCGCTGGGTTCGATGGGCTTGCCTCCCAAAGCAGATGGCCGGTATGGAATGAGGATTATCTCGCCGTTAATGAGATTTCCTACGCCCTTCAGGTGAATGGAAAAGTGCGAGGCCACCTGACTGTCCCGATCAACGCAGACAAGGAGTTTGTCGAAAAGGCAGTTCTTGCTGATCCCTCGCTGGCATCTCAGCTGGAAGGCAAGGAGATCAAAAAAGTAGTTGTGGTTCCGGGGCGACTCGTAAATATCGTGGTCGTCGGATAAATTAGCCCACCCCGTATCATATGAAATTACTCCCTGTTCTTACGCTCGCCGCCATCATTCCTCTCTCATCTCTTCTCCATGCTGAAGACTCTCCGCTGGAAAAGCAGATGCAGATTCTGGCAAGAGGTACAAAGCAACTCTCCGCACAAGTTAACGATCCGAGCAGGCAGCAGTCAACGGTGACACTGATTGAGTCGCTCAGAAAAGCGGCTCTCGATTCCCAGAATCTCGAACCTCGCAAGACTGCCACCGTGTCGCAGACTGATCGCGCCCCGTTTCTAGCTGCTTATAAGGCCCAGATGCAGAAGCTCGCAGATACCTATGGCCAGATCGAGGAAGCTGTGAAGGCAGGTCAGTATGACAATGCAAAGTCCCTGCTTGGCAAACTTGGCCAACTGAAGAAGGAAGGGCACGAGAAGTTCAAGCAGGACTAATGAACCACCTCTCCGGGGGTCTGTATAACAGACATCAGCATCAACCGTTGGAAATTCTCAGAATGACTCTCAGTATCTTTATGCGGCAATTTCTCGCACGGAAGATTTATTTCGATGCTGCCTTGCTGCGGTTCTGGATATAGGAACTCCGGGCTGCCAGATAACGATCGAGAGTGTTCTCTGTGACAGCATCATAGGCACCGAGTCTGTCGTGCAGAGTGCGTACCGAATCAGGCGTCGTCACGGCAGGCATCCAAACGACAGCAGGGAACCAGATCGATACCCAAAACACCGGACTCAGGGCGATGTCCCCGGCTAAACCGACCGTATCACGCGCGCTTCTTGGGCCAAAAATAGGGAGGACAACATAGGCTCCATGACCGATGCCCCATTTGGCAAAGGTTTGTCCTGTATCAGGACGAGGCAGATCGGTCAGTGCGGGAATACGATCCGAAACTTTCATAACTCCCCCCACACCTGCAACGGTATTGACCACAAATTTTTCGGACTCCTGTCCCGCGCTCTTTAGCCTCCCCTGCAAGAGATCATTCACGAACCGCTTCGGGAACTCCAGATTGTCAAAGACATTAAAGACCCCCTTCCTCACCACGGAAGGCACCACGGTATCATAGGCCCTGGAAACGGGGCGGAAGATATATCTGTAAATTTGATGATTCACCCAGAAGGTTCCCCTATTCAGCGGCTGGATAGGATCAGGAACGGAAGCAGCTCGACCATACTCGTCATTCAGATCGTCATCGGATAATCGCACCGACTTGCCATCATGAGATTTGATCTTGGGTGATTTTGCTTTTTTCACCACCGTGACCGCTGCGGTTTTCTCAGCAACGGATGCGTGGATGGCACTCTGGGCTGCCATCATGAAAAGGCATAGCACGATGATAGGATTGATTTTCATTTTGAGGTAGCAAGTGAACGGTTGAGTGCCTTGATCACAGCTTCCGCCCCGCCCTGCTTGAACTCGGCATCAAACTGCGTCCTGTAGTTGGCGATCATGCTCACCCCCTCGATCACGACATCCGTGATGCGCCAGTCGTCAGACTCATCAAGACGGTAAACGACATCGTAGTGACTTCCCTTATAAGAACTGGTTGTCGGTATCTCGACGCGACCCGGTGCCGGAGATGAGGCAGCCTTGAAAGTAACCGAGGGAAGTTCGCCGGGAGTAAATTTTGCGGTATAGGTTCGGATGATCAGCGTCGTAAAAAGGCCGACGGCTTCCTTTTGCTGCTCCGGTGTGAACTGGCGCCATCCCGGACCGACCGCACGACGGGTCATGGTTTCGAAACTGAGTATATTTTGCAGTGTCGGTTTCACCCCTGCTGCCAAGGCATTGCGATCCGGCGCGTGCGCTGCGATTTCAGTGACTTGGTTGACGGCGGTCTTGAGACGCTTCTCAGCCTCATCGGTGGAGGCAATCAAAGCACCCCGTGAGAATAGGCAGAAAACCAATAGTAGAAGAGGAAGCTGTCGTTTCATCATGGCGAAGGCAGGCTTTTCTTTTCTTTGGTTTCCTTGTCTTTGTCAATGGATCCAAACGCCATTTTTCCAATTAACGACTCCAGATCGACTGCGGATTCCGTCATGGTGATTCTTGCTCCGGGCTGAATAAAGGTGCTATCTGCTCCTGGAGAGAGAGCAATATACTTGTCACCGATCAACCCGGAAGTCTTGACGGAAGCCATGGAATCCGTGGGGAGATGAAGGATTGAAGTGAGACGGAGGGTCGCGATGGCACTGTAATCCGATGGATCCATCCTGACACTCTCGACCCTTCCCACCGAGACGCCGGAGAGCAGCACACTGCATCCGGGATGAATACCACCCGCATTGGCAAATCGGGATTCGATCAGATAAGAATTGCCGCTGACCATGGAGCCTGTGCCCAGCTTGATCGTCAGGTAGGCAAGCGCGGCCAATCCAAGCAACACAAAGACGCCTACCGAAAGTTCGAGTTTGGTATTTTTCATAAAATAATCACATGGTGAAGTTTTTTTGGCGGATTGCGTCAATAGAATTGCTGAGAGACTCCGCGCTGTCACGAAAACCACACACAACGGGCTGAACGGATGCGGAAAATTCCGCAGGAGTTCCCTCGAAGCAGATTTTTCCATGATTCAACAGTGCAACCCGATCGCTGGCAACCAACGCCTCGGGAACATCATGAGTGACGACCAGTGCTGTAAAATGGAACTGGCGTTGATATTTTGCGATCATGGTGAACACTGCATTCCTGCGAATGGGGTCAAGTCCGGCCGTCGGCTCATCAAACAGAACGAGTTCGGGCTGGGTCACGATGGCGCGGGCAAGCGCAAGTCGCTTTTGCATTCCGCCGGAAAGCTGACCGGGATAGCGCTCATGAAAATCATCCATTTCGAGTTGATGAAGGGCTTCCATACTGCGTTCACGAATCTCCCTGAGGCCAAGGTTTGTGGTCTGCTCCAAAGGCAAAGCTACATTCTCCAATGCAGTCAGAGAATCGAAGAGGGCATTGCTTTGAAATAGAAAGCTGCATCGTTTGCGAAACTCCGTGCGCAAGGCGCTGTCCGCAGCGGTAAGCTGCCGTCCATCGAAACTGATCCTGCCGGCATCAGGATGGAGAATATTTGCCAGACACTTTAGAAAGACGGACTTGCCTGCCCCGCTTGGGCCAAGAACGGTAAAAAGGCTGCCTCGCGGCACCCCCAGATCGATCTCGTCAAGGACGCAACGCGCGTCGAAGGACTTTCGCAAGCCTTCAACTTGAATAATGAACTCCCGGTCAGCCACGCTCATCTTTAGACAAAAAAGGAGGTGATGATGTAATCTGCTATCAGCACGATGATGCTGGAATAGACCACCGCCCGTGTCGTGGCAGCACTCACTCCACGCGCTCCCGTAGCCGTGCGGGAGCGATCGGCATGGAACCCCTGCCATGCACAGATACTCATGGATAAAAGCCCGAAGATTAGTGCCTTCATAAAACACTCTCTCAGATCCCTGAACTCGACGGCATGTTCCACCGATGACCAGTACACGCCTGAATCGACACCCAGCAGAAGAGATCCTGAGAGAGCCCCCCCCCAGAGTCCCACTACCACAAAAAGCGCCGTCTGGGCGGGAAAAGTCAGCAGTGAGGCGATCAACCGAGGAGAGACCAGATAACCGTGACTGCTCACCCCCATGGTCTCCAGCGCAACGATTTGTTCGGTATTGCGCTGCATTCCGAGTTCCGCAGCCAGTGCCGAACCGGCTTGACCAACAAGCATCAGGGCAGCCAGGACGGGAGCCATCTCCCTCACCAGACTGAGCGAAACCAAAGCCCCGAGCAATCCTTGGGAACCAAAGCGGCTCAGCACATGATATCCCTGCAATCCCAGCACCAATCCGGTGAAGATACCGACAATCAGGATCACTGGCAGGCAGACAGTCCCTTGTTCATAAACGGCCCGGATCACCCGATGTCCCAGCCTTCTGGAATGCGCCACCGATGACAGCGACCTACCAGTGAAGACGGCAAAATCACCGAATCCGGAGATTATCTGAAGACTCTGAGTACCTATCAAATGCAACATTGCTTCAAGTGATAGCCATAAGGAAGGACTTCTACAAGTGGGTTGACTGGGACTCGAACCCAGAACCAATACCTTAAAAGGGTACTGCTCTACCATTGAGCTATCAACCCATAGCAACACTCCGGAGGTTAACTCACGGGAGTGACGGGGGAAAGAAAATGCTATTACTTCGCCAGTGTGTCGAGGGCTTTTTGCACTTCCTGTGCAGCACCACCTGTCTGGGCACTGAGAGAAACCCATGCAATCTTGCCATCTTTGATGATGAAAGACTGCCTTTTTGTCACGCCGATCACAGGAATTAGCGGCACATGAAAAGCCTCTGCCACCTTGCCATTGGGGTCGGCAATTAAGGTGAAGGGAAGTTTCCGATTCTCATGAAATTTTTTCTGGGCTTCGACCGAATCCTTGCTCACCCCGAGAATCTGGAGTCCTTTGGCATGAAGTCCCTCATAGGCATCGCGTAGCGAACAGGCTTCGGCGGTACATCCGGGCGTCTCGGCCTTTGGGTAAAAATAGACGAGCGTGATTCCCCTGGCATAGGCATCGGCAAAGTTGACGGGCTTGCCATCCTGATCGTTGGCAGTGACTTGCGGTGCTGGAGATCCGACGGGGAGCGGCTCGCCGGAGGCCGCATGAGAGAAGAGGGTAAAAAGATTCATTGTTAAAAGAAGTGCCAAAAAGCGTTTCATTGGATTACTCATACCATCATCCTTGTGCATCACAAGCATCACAAGCGTTTCGATGGTTGTCTTCCTTCTGAAAACAAAGCTATCTCCTTAGAGGCTGTGTGAAAAGTCCCTGCGAGGTGAGTTGATGGAGATTCTGGAGCTGAGGCCAGGAGAAGAAGAGGGAGTGTATGAAGATCATACACGACCGAGTCATCGACACTGCATCAGACCGGAAGAGCCGCAACCCTTGAAGGGCAGAGGGTCTTGGAGACGTGAACTTTGTCGTTCGCTGGTCGCGTATACCCCTAGATATGCTCCTCACTCACGCCCCCAACTCCTCTCTGCTCGCCATGCGCGGACTTTTCAGACAGTCTCTTACCCTCCTCTCTCATGAGTTTCATAGGTAAAAAAGCCCTCTCCATCCTCCCGGCTATCGTGTTCCTTGCGCTCACGACCCTGCTTGTTGAGGGCTGCCAGCTCCATCGCACTCCCGATGCACGACTGACATCTCCAGTTCCGCTCCTTCAGGAGATTCTTAAATCAACAGACTCTCCAGTATTCATCACACCCGAGTTTTTCCCATCTATCGCCTCACTTTCAGGCCCGCAAGTATCGCTTCTCCCCTCAGTCACCGACTCTGAATCGGCAGCAAGGGATAAATCGGCTTTCTGGAAAATGAACCGTGAACGCCATTTCGGAGCGGTCTTCCTGGGGGCAAGTCCGGCTTGGCAATCACTCACCAAGTCCCTGCTTGCCTCTTCCCTCTGGACGCTCACCGATCTCTCCCCCTGGGGATACCTATTCAGACCAAAAGGTGACCATGCCACTGACTGGCAGCTTCCATCCGACCAAAAGCTCAGGGAAATCTGGCCCGACACAAAGGATCGCGCCCGATACATGATGCTGACTGCGTCCAATCTGGCTGAGATCGGTCGCCTCTCCGAAGCGACACAGTTGCTCGATATGGCTGCTACCACGAAGGAACTTCCCTCCCTCCTGCTAAGTACCAGAGCCTCCCTGTCAGCATCCCAAGGCCACTGGCAAGATGCGGCGGGATATGCGAAGAAATCCCTCGATGCTGATACCGGCAACCATGCCGCCCGGGAGATTCTCATCCGGGCACTCATTGAGACAGGAAGCGCCGATGAGGCACTGGACAACGCCCAGTCCTTGATCACCCTCAAAGGAGAGAATGAAAATTCGCTCTTCCTGCTCGCACGAGCGGCCAATGCCGCCAACTCCGGAAAGGAAGAGACCGACGCACTGTTAAGGCTTGTCACACTTGCCCGTCGTCATAGGGAACCACTCGGGGCCAGCCTCACCTATCTGGGTCAAGCCTATGCCAAACAGGGGGAACGGGGGAATGCCCTGAGGGCATTCCAAGAGGCGGCATTAGCTCCAGAACTTTCCGATGAACAACACGGGGTGATTCGCGAATTGATGGATCACATCATGGAAGGGAACGCCTCATCATCCACACTTCCCACGCTTAAAAAACCACTGGATACCAATCCATGATGGATTTAGCTCCCCACTTTGATACGATCAGCCGATGAGTTCCCGTAAAAAATCCCCTTCCAAGTCTCCGTCGAAATCCCTGGCTCGCGCCCACTCCTCACTTCTGCTGGACGGCCCGAGCCGCGCCGCTAGTCGCGCCATGCTCTACCCCGTGGGATTCAGCGACAAGGATTTCAAAAAATCGATCGTCGGCGTTGCCTCGACCTGGAGCATGGTCACTCCATGCAACATGCACATCGACGCTCTGGCCCGCGAATCGGCACTCGGCATCGACAAAGCAGGCGGCAAAGCGATCATCTTCAATACCATTACCATCTCCGACGGCATCTCGATGGGCACCGAAGGAATGAAATACTCCCTTGTCTCACGCGAGGTTATCGCCGATTCGGTTGAAACCGTTGCAGGCTGTCAGGGATTTGACGGGCTTGTGGCTATCGGCGGGTGCGACAAGAACATGCCGGGTTGCATGATCGCCATCGCCCGTCTGAACCGCCCCTCCGTCTTCGTTTATGGCGGCACCATCCTGCCGGGATGTCTCGATGGAAAACTGGTGGATGTTGTCTCCGTCTTTGAAGCCGTCGGGCAGGAAGCTGCTGGCAGCATCTCCTCCAAAGAGCGCCAGGCCGTCGAGTCATGTGCTATACCGGGTCCCGGTTCCTGCGGCGGGATGTACACCGCCAATTCCATGGCCTCAGCCATCGAGGCGATGGGCATGAGCCTTCCAAACAGTTCCGCTCAAGCCGCTATCTCCTCGCACAAAGTGCAGGATTGCCGCGATGCAGGGGCGGCGGTTCTCAATCTCCTGAAGAAGGGAATACGCCCGCTTAACATCATGACCCGCGAGGCTTTTGAAAATGCCATCACCGTCGTCATCGCCCTCGGCGGTTCCACCAACGCGGTATTGCATCTGCTGGCCATCGCCCATTCCGCCGGCGTGAAGCTGACTCTGGAGGACTTCACCCGCATCGGAAAACGCGTTCCCGTCCTAGCTGATCTGAAACCAAGCGGAAAATATCTCATGTCCCAACTTGTCGAAATCGGCGGCATTGTTCCGTTGATGAAGCAACTGCTCGCCGCCGGACTCCTGCACGGCGACTGCATGACCGTCACCGGCAAGACCCTCAGACAGAATCTTGCAGCCTTCAAACCGTATCCGAAGGATCAGCAGATCGTGCGCCCCCTCTCCGATCCGATCAAATCCGAGAGTCACCTTGTCATCCTGAAGGGCAATCTCGCTCCGGGTGGGGCCGTCGCCAAAATCTCCGGCAAGGAAGGTCTCCGTTTTGAAGGAAAGGCACGCGTTTTTGAATCCGAAGAGAAAGCACTTGAGAGCATCCTTGCAGGAAGCATTAAGAAAGGTGATGTCATCGTCATCCGTTATGAAGGCCCCAAGGGTGGCCCTGGGATGCGCGAGATGCTTTCCCCCACCAGCGCCGTCATGGGGCGGGGACTCGGCAAAGATGTCGCACTCATCACTGATGGGCGATTCTCCGGCGGCACACATGGTTTTGTGGTGGGACACATCACGCCGGAAGCATTTGTCGGCGGCCCGCTTGCGCTCGTGAAGAATGGGGACACGATCGTGATTGATGCGAAGAAGCATACCCTCTCGCTCACCGTCAGCACCTCGGAACTTGCCAAGCGAAAGAAGGCGTGGAAGCAACCCAAACCCCGCTACCATCGCGGCGTGCTGGCCAAGTATGCCTCCCATGTCACCGATGCCTCCCACGGTGCCGTGACGGACGACGGGTTATAAGCCGAAAAGTGGAAGCATTAAGGCTTCAGGAGGAGAGGCCAATCCTCCTCCCTTATCCTTTTTTGATCACCTCTGGGAATTCTGCGGTGATCCGATCATAAACCGTCTTCGCGAACTGAACGCGCGCAAACCACTTAAAATCACCGGGAATCACTCTCCAGGGAGCAACCCTAGTGGAAGTCTTCACGAACATTTCCTCGGCAGCCTTGAGGTGTTGGTTCCACTTCCGGCGGTTACGCCAGTCCTCATCATTGATTTTCCAATGCTTGTAGGGGTCGGCTTGCCGTTGTTTGAAACGCTTGAGTTGTTCCGCCTTGGAGACCTGGAGAAAGAGCTTGATAATGATCGCCCCATCGTCGGTAAGCGTGCGTTCCAGTTCGTTGATCTCGCCGTAGGCCCTCTTCCACTCCGCATCCGTGGCGAACCCTTCAACGCGCTCCACGAGCACGCGCCCGTACCATGAACGGTCAAAGACCGCGATCTCACCGTAGGGGGGGAGTTTGTTCCAGAAACGCCAGAGATAGTGATGCTTGTATTCCTCGGGTGTCGGTTTCTGCGTGGAATAGACACGGATCAGACGAGGGTCGAGCCGTTCCAGTGTCCTTTTGATCGCCCCTCCTTTGCCCGCCGCATCAGGTCCCTCAATGAGGATAATGACGGAGCGTTTGCTCTCCTTGAGTCGGAGTTGAAGACTGAGCAGTCCGAGTTGGTATTTTTTGAGATCGCGTCCGTATTCCTCTTTGGAAATCGGGGTATTTTGATCGAGGCTATTGAGGCGAAAGTTCTTAAAATTCATGAATAGAAAGGGAGATTTTTTAATATGGAACTCAGGAACTCAGGAATTGGAAACTGAATAATGAAATCGCTTCCGTATTTTTCCAATTCATCGACCCAATGCCTGTAGGATGATGCTCTCAGTCAGCAGTTCGGGAAGCACGACAGGCTCACTCCCTTTCCCCGCGGGATAAAAAACAACAAGCGGAACACCCACACGGCCAAAGGATTTGAGTGCCGCGGTGATTGCCGGATCGGAATTCGTCCAATCCCCCTTCATTGTAGTGATCCCCTTCTCGCTTAGTAGCTGTCTGACGGCAGGCACATTGATCGCCGTGCGTTCATTGAACTGGCAGGTCAGACACCACGAAGCGGTGAAATCGAGCAGGACAGGTTTCCCCTCATCGCGCAATTTACGGAGGGCATCAGGCGTGTAGGCAACCCAGGGGATCCCTTTCTGAGATCCCTCGGAGATGGCAACGGGAGTGGCTTTTATTATCCCTGGAAGCAGGAGCACCAGTCCAATCGTCAACAGCACGGTCATCAAAAGAATGACCGTGACAAAGAAACGATCACTGACTCCTTGGAGTGATCCATAAACCCAAGCAGCGAAACCAAACAGGAGGAGCAGGGCCAGCAGGGCCAACACCGCATCACTCCCGCGCTGATTTTGGAGCACCCAGAGAAGCCAGAGATTGGTGGCCAGCAAGGGAAAACCCATCAATTGTTTCAGACGCTCCATCCAGACTCCCGGCTTGGGAATGAAGCGCCGCCAACCGGGACGCGCCGAGAGGAGCAGATACGGTAGTGACATCCCAAAGGCCACCGAGGCAAACATCGTCAGAATCACCACCGGGCTCTGGCCGAAGGCAAAGCCAAGCGCGCTTCCCAGGAAGGGAGCGGTGCAGGGAGTCGCCAGCAGCGTGGCAAAGAGTCCCTGAAAAAACGACCCTGCATATCCATCATGCGTCGTCGCTTGATCCAGTGAGTTTGCGGTACTGCCGGGAAGTGTGAGTTCAAAAACGCCGAAGAGATTCAGGGCAAAGAGAAAGACCAGCACACTCAACCCGATCACAAAGAGCGGATTCTGAAACTGGAAGGCACCCCAGGTCACTTGTGATCCCCCGGCCTTCAACACAATCACCAGCACCCCAAGCCCTAGGAACCAGAGAAAGATTCCGGCTGTAAAGGCGAGCCCGTGACGAAGAATACGGGCAGGAGATTCCCCCGCTTGGGAAATAAAGCCGAAGATCTTCAGCGAGATCACTGGCAGGACGCACGGCATCAGGTTCAGGATCAGGCCACCAAGGAAGCCGGAGAAGAGAGCGGCCAGCAGGAGACCTGCTGCAATCCCTTGAGTCGGAGGGGAAACACTCTCCTTTTCTGTTTTTCCGCCGATCCACCACGCGTGTTGTGAGTCTCCCTTCCGTTCGACGACCAGCGCCTTGAAGGGAGCCGATCCATTCCAAGGGATTGTGAAGAGCATCACCGGCCCGTTGTCGGAGGGAGTGACCATTGAGATGACATGCCCCACCGTGGTTCCCTCCGCAGGCTCAGGAGTAGGAAAGAGTTCATACGAGGCTCCCATGGCTCCAGTGAAAGAAACCATCCGGTTCGTACCCCTGCCGGAAATGGTCACCTCAAATAGTGGAGCGACTGTTTCAGGCCAGAATCCCTTTGGAAGAGTGGCCGAAGTCCAACTAATAGCAGTGGGCCCCTCAGTCGGCCCCAGTACCATAGTTGAGATTGCAGCTGAACCCGGCACGCAGAGTTCCTTGCAGGCTAGCCAAGAAACTTTGGCCATGAGTTCAAAGCGCTGATTTTTCGGTAGATTCTTTGAAGGGGTAATTGTGGCACGCAGAAGTTGCTGCTTCTCGTAGCCATAGATGATCATGTCACCTGGCTCGGCATATTGTTCCGGAACAGAAAACTCCAGCGGTCCCGCACTCCATCCCTCCGGCAATTTCCACTCCACTTTGGGAGGCAATCCGGAATCACCGGAATACTGCCAATAGGTATGCCAGCCCGGTTGAAGATCGAGTACTACCGTAGCAGTGAAAGGCCTTCCTGCCACGAGAGGCACGGAAGCATCCGTGACGAGCGATGCTTTTACCCCCTCACCCGTTCCTGCAAGTCCAGAAGACAAGGGCAACAGAAATGCAGCCGACAGGAGAAGACCTCTATGGAATCTCTTCATTGCCTTCATTGTGTTGACTCTATGCGATGTTTCTCCTGCTGGCCGCCAAAAACTCTCCGGATCACCTCCTCGATCGGCACTTCCTTCACCGAGAGATCCGAAACAAGCCCACCAGCCAGCAATGCAGTGCAGGCTCGCGGCACTTCCACACGGTCGACCTCGATCTTGAGTTGCAACGAATGACGCTCCAGCACTTTGCCCGGTGGCAGGAAATCAGCGGGCAGGGGCGCACTGAAATCGGCCTCGATGATCTTGGTGGAAGTGAAGCGTGAAACCACCTCTTCTAGTGATCCATCAAAGAAAAGCTTGCCGTGGTCGATCAGGATCACCCGCTCACAGAGCTCCTCAATGTCCTGCATGTAATGGCTGGTCAGCAAGGTGACCACCTTGTAGCGGGCATTGTATTCGCGGAGAAACTCACGGACTTTTTTCTGGCTGATGACATCGAGGCCGATCGTCGGTTCATCGAGAAAGAGCACCTTGGGCCGATGCAATAGCGCGGCGATCAATTCCATCTTCATCCGCTCCCCAAGGCTTAACTCGCGCACCATCACTCCCATCTTGTCGCGCACATCGAGCAACTCCGTCAGTTCCCCGACCGTGGTCTCAAATTCCTTTCGCTCGATTCCGTAAATGGCACGATTCAGTTCTAGGGACTCACGGGCGGGGAGATCCCACCAGAGGGCATTCTTCTGTCCCATGAGTAGGGCAAACTGTCGCTTGAGTGCCGCAGGTCGCTTGGCGGGATTGAACCCGAGCACTGAAGCACTACCCGAAGTCGGTTGGAGCAGGCCCGAGAGCATCTTCAGCACGGTGGTCTTTCCCGCACCATTCGGACCGAGAAATCCGACAAACTCCCCCTCGTTCACCGAGAAGGAAACAGCATCGGCAGCCACGGTCTCCGTGTGCTTGCGGTGGAAGAGTCCGCGAACAGCTCCCGCAAGCCCCTCCTCCTTCCGATAGGTGCGAAAGACCTTGGTCAGGCCACGGGTTTCGATGACGGCTGTGGACATTGGAAAAATCAGATCAGAAGGGCTTCCCGCCAGCGAGCGCGATCTGACGGATCGCCTCATAAAGAACAATCCCCACCGAGGTTGCCAAGTTAATGCTCCGTGTTCCATCTGTCATCGGAATGGTCAGCGTCGTCTCGGGATGAGCAGCCAGCAGACTCGAAGGCAACCCCTTCGTCTCCCTTCCAAAGACCAGAAAATCTCCATCGTGGAACCCGGCATCCCAATAGCACCGATCCACCTTACTGCTCAGGAAGAAGAGACGGGCCTCCGGGTGGGCTTGCTGAAATTCTGCCCATGAGCTCCAACTCTGCACATCGACCCGCTCCCAATAATCCATCCCCGCTCGCCTCACCGCCTTCTCATCAATAGAAAATCCAAGAGGACCGACTAGGTGCAGCCTTGCTCCGGCAGCCACGCAAAGCCGGGCGATGTTTCCAGTATTCTGCGGAATCTCCGGCTCGATGAGAACGATATGGAACATGGGAGGAGGGCCGAGTAAAAAAGTAGAAAAGCAGGAAGGTGCTAAAAAACTAAAAGGTGAAACTTGAAACCTAAAGATGTCAAAAGATTAGGGGGCATGGGATGCAAAAGTAAAAAGTCAGATGATAGGTAACACCGAGGAAAAATCATCAGGGCGATTGCCTCTACCTGATCTCCCTCTAGACTCAGCCTCATGTCCGCAATAACGATCATCACTTTTGTCTTTGGAGGTCTGCTTAACCTTGCCGGTCTTTTTGGATTCTTTTCTTCTGGGGCAACACATCCCATAACCCTGCTCCCCTGCGCCCTTGGTCTCCTTCTGATCGCCTGCGCTGTGGTCTCGACTGATCCAAAACTTCACCGGCAAGCCATGAAGTTTGCGAGCATGGTGGCCTTGTTCGGTTTTGCAGCCTATGTCTCATCCTTTAGAGAACTCCTCCGTATCCTTAAAAAGGTCAGCATGATCAACCAAGGTGAGATCATCGCCGCAAGTGCCTCGGCCCTCTTCTGTTTTATTCTTCTAGCCCGCTATTTCCAAGAATTTCTGGTGAGCCGGACCAAGCAGAAGGAAAAGGATGGTGAGGGAGTTTAAGAGTCTGTCTGAACTCTCCAACCATTGATCAGTCCCGCAAACGGGACTGATCAATCCACGCCCAAGGGATCGCCCCATGGGCCAGCGCCCAATCATGAAATTGTCTGAGCGTCCATGATTCCTTTGCCATCATGTGATCTTTCAAGCGTTCCAGTTCCAGGCGTCCCAGCAGGTAGCTCATCGGCACCGTTGGAGCCGGAGTGTACCAGTTCACATCGGCGCGGGCACGAGCGGGTGTAAAACCAACACCCTTGACAAGCATCCGGGCAGCGGCTTCATGAGTGAGTTTGCCCGAGTGAAGTCCGCAGTCGATGACGATGCGGTAGGCACGCCAGAGGGCATCATGCATCTGCTGGAGGCGGGCTATCGGTTCTGAAACCCACCCCTGTTCGACGGCAAGCTTCTCACACCACATCGTCCATCCCTCGTAGAAGATAGCATGGGAGCAGAGTCGGCGGATGTGGCTTGGATGTCTGTATTGAATCGCAAACTGGAGATGATGTCCCGGATACCCCTCGTGGGCGCTGGTGAGTTCCAGACCAAAGTGCTGACGGACTTCCCTCAAGGCCTCGGTGGAATTATTTTTTGTCAGCCCAAGATCATTCACCCAAAAGATGCCACGCTGCTTTCTTTCAAAAGCTCCGGGTGAACTGTACGCAGCCGTGGGGAAGTGATCGCGCATGAAATCCGAAACCGGTGTGACCTTGAGCGATTCCCCTAGAGGCACGGGGAAGAGCCCGCTCTCGATGACGCGCTTGCGCCACTCTGCCGAAGAGCGGCTGTAAAGCTCCAGAAGGGGGGCCGTGGGTGTCCAGGCATCACGGGCTTCGACGAGCAACTGCGCTGCGGTTATCCGTGATTTCCCTGAGAGCTTCTTTGCTTCCTGTTCAAGCTCGGCACTGATTTCAGCAATGAGTCGATACCCCTCCGTCTCGATCTCCTGCATGCTCCAATCCAGTCCGCATCGTTCCCTCACCAGCAACTCAAACCGCTCCCGGCCAATGGCAAAATCATGAGGCCTGCCGGGCTTTTTCTTTTTAAGGGCCGACGCATAGGCATCGAATGCCCTCGCCGCTTGACGGGCAAGGGTGCGGGTCCTCTCGGGCTCGGGAGAGAGTGCTCTCAGTGTCTCTCCAAGGGTTTCCAAAAATTCCCTGGAACCTTTGCACGATTGGATGGCCAGTTTTGTCCATAGGGGAACGGGGTTGCGGATCGCCGAGGCCCCCTGTCTCAGAAAATCAGGGATGGCGGCCAGACGAGCCTCGATGGACAGGCGGGCCTTGCCCAGATCGTCCGCATGGCGGATTACAAGTTCAAAGACAGATCCAACCGCCGCACCGCAGCACTCCTGGGGATTGCTGCGCCAGCGCGCAAGATCGCGATCATTGAGCAACTCCGTGCGTATCAGGGAAAGAAAACAGCGCCAGTCGAGCCAATAATCGGCTTTCATAGTTTGAGCCGGGATTGCCTCCGTCTCGTCCAGCAGTCCCTCCAGAAATTTGATCCGCTCGCGGCGGGTCTGCTCATCGCTTCCGGCAAGGAGTGGCTCGAATTTTGTAAAACCCAGACTGCTCCCCCATTGCGGGAAGTCAGCACAGGTTCGCTCGATATAGCGTTTGCCGAGTTGTTTGAGTAACGAGGAGGGAGCTTTTTTTGCAGCCATGGTATGGAAAAGAAAATCAGAAAGTATGATGGAGTGCATCAGTTGATTCATGCCGATGGTTGCCGTTTTGCCGCTGCTGGTTTAGAAAGTAAGGCTACCTATGGCAGATAACCTGACAGTTCAGCTACACGAGATTGGACGCGACGCCCGTGCTGCCGCGCGCCTGCTTGCCACGGTCTCCGCTGAAAAAAAGAATGCCGCACTCCTGGCGATGGCCGATGAGTTGATTGTACAGAAAGATTCTCTCTTAACAGCCAATGAACTCGATCTTGCAGCAGGTCGTCTGCTTGGCCTCTCCGAGGCAATGCTCGATCGCCTGAGGCTGGATGAGAAACGACTCTCCACGATGGCCGGGGGCATCCGCACGGCAGCATCCCTTCCTGATCCCGTCGGTCGGATTCTTAAGGAGTGGACAAAGGAAAATGGTCTCCAGTTTCAGAAAATTAGTGTTCCTATCGGCGTGATAGGCATCATCTTCGAATCGCGTCCCAATGTGACCAGTGACGCCGCCGTGCTCTGTCTCAAGGCGGGCAATGCCTGCATCCTGCGTGGAGGCAGCGAGGCCATTCACTCCAATCGTGCGATCGCCGCCGCCCTTCAGACTGGTCTGGCAAAGGCGGGACTTCCGGCAGCAGCCATCCAGCTGATCCCCACAACAGATCGGGAGGCCGTGCGCATTCTTTGCGAGATGAATGACTCTCTTGACTGCATCATCCCACGGGGAGGCAAGGGATTGATTGAGACCGTGACAAAGCACGCCAGGATGCCCGTCATCAAACACTATGACGGGATCTGCGCCGTCTATGTGGACAAAGCCGCCGATCTAGCGATGGCTCGGGAGATCATTCTCAATGGCAAGTGTCAACGCCCCGGTGTCTGCAATGCCGTCGAGACACTACTACTCCATAGGGATATGGTGGTTGAGTTTTTTCATCTCGCAGGCAGCGCCCTTCTGGATGCGGGAGTCGAGCTGCGCTGCGACGCCGCAACGCGCTCACTGCTCCCTGAATCGTTACAAGCACACTCTCTTGTGAAAGAGGCCTCGGAGGAGGACTTCCTCACGGAATTTCTCGCATTGATTCTCGCCGTGAAAGTCGTTGATTCGCTCGAAGAAGCGGTCCTGCATATCGAGACGCACGGTTCGCATCACAGTGATGCCATCGTGACCAGCGATGCCGGAGCAGCGGAGCAATTTCTCAATGGAGTGGATAGTGCCACGGTCTATTGGAATGCCTCTACCCGCTTTACCGATGGTGGAGAATTTGGCTTCGGCTGTGAGATAGGAATCAGCACCGACAAACTCCATGCTCGTGGCCCGATGGCACTCGAAGAGCTCACCAGCTATAAATACCAGATTCGCGGAAAAGGACAGATTCGCGGTTAAAACATATTTTCCAGATGAAAAGCATTCATGCCTATTACAAAGGGAAGGTGCAGGGAGTCGGGTTTCGTGCTTCCATCCTCTCCCTTGCCAAAGGGTATGAAGTGACCGGCTGGGTAAAGAATCTGCCCGATGGCCGGGTAGAGGTTTTTAGCACGGGGGATGAAATCGAAATCGATGATTTTCTTAAAGATATCAGTGAAAGCCATCTTGCCGGACATATAGAAAACATCTCCACCCTCCCGGGGGAACCCGAAGGGAGACTCAAGGGATTCCGCATGATCAATTGATATGAACGACACACCAGCAGTCCGCATCCGCGATCTTGAAAAAGTCTTCCCCGTGCCGTTGCGCCGTCGCCAGGTGGTGGCATTGCGCGGTCTCTCACTCGACATCCCTGCATGCCATGTCTATGGACTTCTCGGCCCCAATGGCGCAGGCAAGAGCACTACCCTCAAGATAATCCTCGGACTCGTCACCCCAACATCAGGCACCTCTGAGATCTTCGGCATCCCCAGTTCACAGGTCGCCAGCCGTACCGAGGTGGGCTTTCTCCCCGAAAATCCCTATTTTTATAAATTTCTCACGGGTGCCGAGACCATTGCCTTCTATGGCAAACTCTGCGGTCTTGGCGGTCGCACACTCCGGGATCGGGTCAAGGAATTGCTCGAAATTGTCGGTCTCACCGAGGCCGGGGATCGCCGCATCAGCGGATATTCCAAAGGGATGCTGCAACGCATCGGCCTCGCACAAGCCCTGGTGCATGATCCTCGCCTGTTGATTCTGGATGAGCCTACGGCAGGGGTCGATCCGGCGGGATCTCGGCAAATCAGGGATCTGATTCTCCAACTCAAAGCCCGGGGCAAAACGATTCTGCTTACATCTCATCTACTCGAACAAGTGCAGGAAGTCTGTGACAGCATCGGCATCATGGCCAAGGGGCATCTGGTACGGGAAGGTTCGCTTGATTTGCTGACAGGAATCACCGGCCAAACGGAATACCTGATTGAAAATGCAGGACCGGAACTACAGGCAGAGATCGCAAAGCTCGCCGCTGCCCACGGAGCCAAACTCCTAGCCACCAAACAACCCCAGCTTAATCTGGAAACACTTTTCTTAAAGGCCACGGAAGCTGGAAAAGAAGGATAAAATCTGAAAAACTGATCTCTGACTTCCGAGCAATTGTTTCCAATTCATTCAGTCTTTCAGGTTTCAAGTTTCAGCTCACTTCCTCTGATCCCATTCAGCCTAACAGACTCTCCCCGGTATGAATTTCTTTGTCACTGCTACGGATACGGATGCCGGTAAAACTTTTGTCACCGCCCTTCTCACACGAAGCCTTAGAAAGGCTGGGTTTGATACCGTGGCAATGAAGCCGATCTCCTGCGGTGAGCCGGAAGATACGCTGGTGCTTCAGGCTGCTGCCGACTTCGAGCTGACTCCGGAGGAGATCACTCCCGTCTCCTACAAAGCTCCCCTTTCACCCATTGAGGCGGCAAGACTGGAAGGTGGGACTTTTGAGCCAGCCGAAATCCTTCCAACCTTCGAGCGATTGCACCTTACCCACCGTTCCCTATTGGTAGAAGGAGTCGGAGGCTGGCTCGTCCCTCTTGCCACAGCCTATTCAGGTGCGGATCTTGCCAAGGCAATCGGATTGCCGGTACTGCTGGTCGTGCGCAACCGACTTGGTGCACTCAATCATGCGCTTCTGACCCTGGAATCAATCCACGTTCATGGCCTGATATGCGGAGGCATCATCCTGAATAATCATCCTGCTGATGCAGATGATCCCGCAGCGGAGGGAAACCGTCGCCTTCTTCCCACACTGACCAGCATACCGATTTTGTTTGAAATCGCTCCGGGTCAGACCGAACTCGAACTCGCGGTAGTATAACCAAAGGCTGTTAGTCTGAAGACAGTTAGCTACTGAAAATCCATAAAATCATTCATCGGAGTGCTCCCAGATCATCTTGCAACGATTCCGTTTCCGTCTTCCGAAAATTTCTGCTTCCTTCAGTCTTTAGCCTTCAGCCTAAATACCTAATTACCCTATGCGTTCCTCAGGCCCCCAGATTGTTCTCGTCCGCCACGGTGAAACCGAGTGGAGCAAAAACGGCAAACATACCTCCTTTAGCGAGATTCCCCTGACGCTGGAAGGGGAACGCCAAGCCTCAGAACTCAAATCAGAGCTTGCAAATTGGGATTTTAAACTCGTTCTTTGCAGTCCGCGCAAGCGTGCCCGACGCACCTGCGAACTCGCCGGATTTGCCGACAGAGCCGAGACATCCGAGGATCTCACCGAGTGGAACTATGGCGATTATGAAGGGATCACGACCAAAGAGATTCGCCAAAAATCCCCCGGTTGGACGGTCTTTGACTCACCCACTCCCGGCGGGGAAACTCCCGATCAGGTTGCCAATCGTTGCGATAGCGTTATCGCCCGCCTGATGGCGTTGCATGATGACGCACTGATTTTTGCCCACGGCCATGTGCTTCGTGTACTGATAGCCCGTTGGCTCAGACTATCGCCGCAATCAGGAAGGCACTTTGTGATCCAGACTGGGACGATCAATATCCTGAGTTACGAACACGAATCCCCAGTTGTGATTTCACTCAATGCCTCCAGCTTCCGTAACGATCCTCGTCGTTAAAGAATCCGACTTGATCTCCTGCACCCGCCGCATAGGCCGAAAAGATCACTGTTTTCGAATGCTGCTCAGGATGCTCATTATTAAATGGCTGGCAAAGCACAGATTTGATTAAGTCTGTGTCGATGCAATAGCATCAGTCTATCATGCTCGATCTAATCCATTGGCACAGCCTAAACCCGAAGCCATTGGGCCCGACATCAGTGGTGGTCGACCTAGGCGCAAATATTGGCCAATTTGCACAAGCGATTCATGATAAATTCGGTTGCACAGTTATTGCTGTAGAGCCGAACCCACATTTGTTTAAGCATCTCTCAAAGCGAAGCGGAATCAAGGCCATTCATGCGGCAATTGTGGAGAATAATGGACCGGTTAATCTAATGTTGGATGAGAACCATCTCGCATCTCGCATTGTCGAGACTGAGCCTAACACAGTCGTTGTTGAAGGCTTAAGTCTCGATACGCTTTTTGAAAAGCTTGGTGTGTCCCATATCGATTTGTTGAAAGTTGACATCGAAGGTGCCGAGTTTCCCATGATACTTAAAACCTCCGATGGGGTGCTAAAACGGATTCATCAGATAACAATCGAGCTACACGATTTTTGCGGTCTGCTTAGCCCAGAAAAAGTCACCACCCTTTTGACGCGAATGCGCACCCTTGGTTTTCATGTCTCAAAAATGTCCAGAATCGGGCACCAAGATACATGGATGAGCAATGAATCCTTTCAAAAAATCAGGGCCACAGACCGCGTAGCTATCACACTATTAAAATATTTAAGAGGGGGGAGACGCTTGGTACGGAAGATGTATCTGGGTAAGGAGTGGCACATAGGGTATTGAACAGTTGGAAAATCAATTTTTGGCAGATGGTGAACGAAACTCTGTTGCCCTGTTAAAAACGCTCCCTTAATGGATCGTAGATAGCCCTCATCCTCAGAATGGCCAAGAGGGAGCCCTCTTTTTAACTCCTCACTGCGCCTCAGACCCCCTGCACAAGACCATTCTACTTCCCTTGCATTTTCCTGAGTTCCCTATTTTACACTGACACGCTCCCTCGTTATTCTTTGCAGCGTGTTTCAAGTCATTTTCAACTCCACTAGCGCATCGGAAATGAGCGCCCTTCCAAAGGATCTTCAACTCGATCTGCTCTCTGAATTTCAGATTCTGCCGGATGATCTGGGTTCCCTGAGCGGTGAACAGTTCAGCCAGATCAAACGCGATGGTCGCACTCTCCACCGTTATCGTTGCAGCGATTACCGGATTTACTTTGAACGGCATCCCGATGGAATCCTGATTCACCGGGTTCTCCATAAGAATACAATCCGTGATTTTCTCTTCCGCTCGAAACTCCCGATGACCGATGACGATCAGGCTGAGGAAACCGATCAATTCTGGAATTTGATCAATGAACCGCAGGGTTCCAAGGCAACTGCCGCAAAGCATTCCTGAACATGTCAGCAAGCTTCTCCGGAGAGGATCGGGTCGCCGCATTTCCCGTGTCGCGTCATAAAATCTTCCTGGCACATGCCGGAGTAACGGCGCTTCCCTCCTGCGCCGCAGAGGCGATGAGGGAATACATCACGGCAAGCTGCGAGGAGCAGCAGGAATTTTCCGGAGTCCTCCGTGCACTCGCTGCGACCCGTCAGGAGGCGGCGGCCCTGCTTGGAGCTGATGCCGGCGAGATTGCCCTGCTCGGACCGACCGCGCTGGGACTGAGTCTCTTCGCCAACGGACTTGAATGGAAAGCCGGCGACGAGGTGGTGCTCTACGGCGACGACTATCCCGCCAATGTTTATCCCTGGCTGAATCTGCAACGACTCGGAGTGGTCATCAGATATCTGGAACCGGAGAGTCTGGGTAAGATCACACCTGAGGTCGTCGAGGCGGCACTGACACCGGCAACCCGCCTCGTGGCCCTTGCATCCTGCCACTTCCAGACCGGATGGCGCATCGACATTCCTGCTATTGGCTCTCTGCTCCGCTCCCGGGATATTCTCTTTTCACTCGATGCGATCCAGACACTGGGAGCCTTTCCAACTCCTGCTTCCGAAGTCGATTTTCTCTCAGCCGATGCCCACAAATGGCTCCTAGGGCCTCTCGCAGCAGGGATCGTTTATGTAGCGAAGGAGCGTTTTGCAGAATGCCGTCCGACACTTCTTGGGTCATGGAATGTGAAATCCCCGGATTTTCTTGCACAACGAACCATTTCGTTTGAGGAAGGAGGGCGGCGTTATGAGCCCGGATCTCTCAATATTGCCGGAATCTACGGCATGAGAGCCTCGATGAATTTACTCATGACCACGGGCCTTGATAATGTATCCGCATTGATTCTGGAACGCCGTGATCAGCTCGAAAAGAGTCTGGCCTATTTCGGTTTTGAATTCCTCTCACCGCGCAGTCATGAACCGTTACGCTCCGGCATCGTCACGGCCCGACACCCGGGCAGCGATCCGGCCTTGCTCTTTTCCGCCATGGAGAAAGCTGGTATCGCCGCCTCTCTTCGCAAAACCCGCGATCACGGTAACTGGCTTCGCTTCAGTCCGCATTTCTACAATACCCCCGAGGAAATCAACCATGTAGTGGATTTCATCTCCGAGTTTCAGAAGGGATGACTCCTCTTTTCCCATCGGGGATGGATCAGAAAATGAATGCTTTTTAGTTGCCTTTGGGGACTCCTTCGACCATCTTAGTCGGCTATATGAAAGCCGGTCTTCATCCCGAATATAACGAAACCACGATCATCTGCGCCTGCGGTGCCGCCTACAAGACGCGTTCGACCCGGGACAACATCAAGATCGGTATCTGCTCCTCGTGTCATCCTTTCTTCACCGGCGAGCAGAAGTTCATTGATACGGCAGGCCGTATTGAGAAGTTCACCCGTCGCTATGGCAATGTGCGCGCCACCCGCGCCACGAAGCCATCGCTGACAAAGAAAGCCTAGCGATCCACTCCCGACTTCTGTCGGGAGGAAGCAGGCACTTGATCCCGGCTTGGGTTCAGGCTGCTCGGCGGCTCCCGTAATGAACCGCCATGAACCTTGATTTTGCCCCATTGATTGCAAAACGCCGCGTGCGTTTTGAAGAGTTGGAACAGGCCATCACCGATCCCACCCTCTTTGACGATGCCAAGAAGGCCCGTGAAATCCTGCGTGAGCACGCGCGGGTCAAGGAGCTGATCACGACCTGGGACGCTTTGGAAAAGGCACGCACACAACTCATCGAGAATGAAGAGTTTACCAGCGGCTCCGATGCAGAAATGGCAGAGATGGCCAGGGCCGAGATCGAAGAGATCAACGCCCGGATTCCAAAGCTAGAACAGGCCGTGATGCTCACCCTTCTTCCACCCCAGCCAGACGATGATCGTGATGCGATCGTCGAAATCCGGGCAGGCGCAGGAGGTTCCGAAGCGGCGATTTTTGCCGGTGATCTTTACCGGATGTATGCCCGTTATGCGGAAGCCAATGGTTTGGGGCAGGAACTGATCGAGGCCAGCCCAAGTGATGCAGGGGGATACAAGGAAGTGATTTTTCAAATCAGCGGCAGCGAAGTCTTTCGCCGTCTTCGCTACGAGAGCGGTGTTCACCGGGTGCAACGGGTTCCTGCCACAGAGGCTCAGGGTCGCATCCATACCTCGACCGCCACGGTGGCCGTCTTGCCCGAGGCCGAAGAGGTCGATATCGAGTTGCGTCCGCAGGATCTGCGGATCGAAGTCTGTCGTGCCGGCGGCCCGGGAGGTCAAGGGGTCAACACCACCGATTCAGCCGTGCAGGTCATGCATCTGCCAACCGGCAAGATCGTCCGCTGTCAAGATGGGCGCAGCCAGCAGAAGAACAAGGAGAAGGCACTCACCATCCTTCGCTCCCGTCTGCTTGAGGAAAAGCGGGAGGAAGAGGCCCAGAAATATGCCGCTCATCGCAAGAGTCAGATTGGCTCGGGTGGACGGGAGGAGAAGATCCGAACCTACAATTTTCCACAGAACCGCCTTACCGATCACCGCATCGGTCTGACACTATATAATCTCGACCGCGTGATGGAGGGGGAAATTGTCGATCTGATCGCCACGCTGGAGGCTACCGATACCCAAGAACGCCTGGAGGCTTCCACCTCGGAATCAGTTTAATCCGACGATGGAAGCGATGTCTCTCCTTGAAGTCTTGCAGGGAGCCGCAGCCTTTCTTGGCAAACAGGGGATTGAATCGCCACGACTCAATGCAGAGCACCTGCTGGCTCATGTGCTGGGTATCAAGCGACTCGAACTCTATCTTCAGTTTGACCGTCATCTCGGAGAGATCGAGCGCGCACCCCTGCGTGATTTTGTCCGCAAACGCGGAACTGGCATCCCCCTGCAACACTTGCTGGGCACGGTGGAATTTTGCGGTCGAGTTTTCAAAAGTGATGGCAGGGCCTTGATCCCACGCCCGGAGACGGAGCAACTCGTGGAGCGGGCACTTACCTATTCGTCATTGGACTCCATACTCGATGTGGCCACTGGCAGTGGAGTTATCCCCATCTCGCTCGCTCTGGAGCGTCGCGGGGCCACTATCACAGCGACAGACATTTCGCCGGAAGCACTCACTCTGGCCCGTGAAAACGCCATCCTTCTCGGTGTGACCTCTGTAGATTTTTTCCAAGCCGATCTCCTGCCTCCCGGAGAAGCCATCCAATTTGATCTTATCACGGCCAATCTGCCCTACATCCCTTCTGGCGAGATCGCTTCACTCAGCCGCGAAGTCCAGCATGATCCCCTTCTCGCCCTCGATGGAGGAAGAGAAGGGCTCGATCTGATTGAGCGACTGATACCGTTGGCTGCGAAGCACCTTTCTCCCGGAGGACATCTTCTTTTGGAGATAGGCAAAGGACAGCATCAACCTGTCATGGAGTCTCTTGAGCAACATAATTATCGGGACATTATCGCCCTTCCCGATTACCAAGGAGTCTTGAGGTTTGTGGAGGCAACTCATTCAATTAGCTAAAGGATACTGTAGTTCAATGGATAAAATTCTTGTGCATGGAGGGCGCAGCCTTGAGGGGGAAGTGCGCATCGGCGGTTCCAAAAACTCCGCCCTTCCCATTCTGGCTGCCACATTGCTTACCCGTGAACGGTGCGTCATCGAACGGGTTCCCGACTTGAGTGATATCCACTACATGCTCACCATCCTCAGTCAACTCGGCTGCGAAGTGGAAAGGGCAAGCGGCGTCGTTCAGGTTCGCGCCGAGAAGATCCTTACCGAGGCTCCCTATGAGATCGTGCGTAAAATGCGGGCCTCGGTCTGCGTGCTCGGCCCGCTGCTTGGACGGGAAAAAGCAGCCAAGGTTTCACTGCCAGGAGGATGCGTGATCGGTGATCGTCCGATTGATCTGCATCTCAAGGGATTTGAAGCCCTCGGTGCCAAAGTCACCGTGAAAGGTGGCGACATACTTCTTGAAGCCAGTGAACTCAAGGGAGCCCGTATCAATCTCCGTGGTCGCCATGGCCCCACGGTCCTTGGCACGGGAAATATCATGATGGCTGCAGTGCTCGCCGAAGGAACCACCGTCATCGAGGGAGCCGCCGAGGAACCTGAGGTCGTTGATCTAGCCAGTTTCCTCAGCGCCATGGGAGCCAACATCTCCGGCGCTGGCACGCAGCATATCGAGATCGAAGGAGTCAAGGAACTCCACGGAGCAACTCACAGCGTGATTCCGGATCGCATTGAAGCAGGCACTTTCCTCGTGGCAGGAGCCATCACTGGCAAGCGTGTGACGATTCGCCGCGCTGAACCGAAGCATCTCGGAGCCGTCATGGAGGCGCTTGAAAGTGCCGGCTTCGATCTCTCCCAGACCCCCGACAGCGTCACCATCTCTCCCAACGGTGCCAGACACCCGCTTCATCTCGAGACGATTCCCTACCCCGGATTTCCCACTGACATGCAGGCCCAGTTCTGCGCCCTGCTCTCCACGATGAATGGTACCAGTGTGGTTACTGAAACAGTCTTTCCTCAACGATTCATGCACATTGCCGAACTCAAGCGCATGGGGGCCGATATTATTCTGGACGATCATCATGCGACGATCCACGGAGTCGATCGTCTCAGCGGCGCACCGGTCATGGCAAGCGACCTACGCGCCTCGGCTGCCCTAGTACTGGCAGCACTTCGAGCCGATGGAGTGACCGAGATTAATCGCGTCTATCATATCGACCGTGGATACGAGCGCATCGATGAAAAACTCAATGCACTGGGTGCCCATATCGAGCGGGTCAAAGTGTAGAGAACGAAAGTTCTCCAAGGCTGTTGCGGCTTTTAAAAGGAGATGAGTTTTAATCGAAAAAATCAGGTTTTTAATCAGGAATTGACAGCTTGGCCGTTGCCGTTGCGAAGAGCTTAGAGTAAGTAGTTATTCCCATCCGATGATTCTCAAAAGCTTAAGCAAATACCGCGACGCCGGACTTCTTCTCCTTAGGATTCTGATCGGGCTTTCATTCCTTGCCCACGGACTCCCAAAGTTAATGGAGGGGCCCGATCTCTGGATCAAGCTGGGGAAATCGATGCAGTTCGTCGGAGTCGGTGCCTACCCTATTTTCTGGGGCCTGATGGCCGCCCTTTCCGAATCAGTCGGTGGATTCTTGATGCTAATCGGTTTTGCGTTCCGTCCGGCATGTCTTTTCCTGTTCTCCACCATGGCTGTGGCGACCACGATGCACTTTCACACGACCCCAGGAAGTTTTCTGGATAAATGGGAAGTCGCCTCTCATGCGACCGAGCTTGGCTCACTCTTTCTCTCTCTCCTGCTCATCGGTCCGGGAAAATTCAGCGTCGATCGCGAGTAGCCACCCCACGGTAAGGTAAGTTCAACGAGCTGCAATCTCAGCATTCAGAGGTTAGCCAAGCGATCTCCTCCTTTGGGTTAGGCTTTCAGCCGGAGTTTTCTGCCAATGACTCCGAGAAACTCCGACAGTCCCTCGATTTTGAGAAACCAACTGACCAGAAGAAAGAAGGATGCGGCCGCCACGATCACTGAGAGCAATGCCCCGGCGCGCATCCCAACCGACGAGTGACCGAGTGAAACCAGCCAAGGATGAGTCAGCCATCCGACCGCTGCAATCGGGACGGAGGCCAGGAAGCATTTTCCAAGGGTACTGATCATGGCGCGGGATTCCAGCGAACCTGCAACCCTTCTCATAAACAGATAGAGCAGGGAGAAGTTCACCGTTGCCGAAATGGCAGTGGAAAGCGCGAGTCCGCAATGTCCCATCCGAAGTTGGAAGATGAAGATCCAGTTGAGCAGCAGGTTGAGCCCAATGGAGATGAAGCTCACCGTCATCGGGGTCCATTTGCGATTGATCGCGTAGAAGGCCGGAGCCAGCACCTTGATGCAGGAGTATCCCACAAGCCCGATGGCATAGAACTGGAGGGCCTCCGCTGTGTGCAAGGAGTCCGCATCATGGAATTTTCCCCGCTGATAGATCAGGGCGATAATGGGTTGCGCAAGCATGATCAGCCCGACCGCAGATGGAAAAGTGAGAAAGACAGCAAGCCTCATTGCCCGGGCCAGCGTCGCGCTGAATCTTCCCATCTCCCCGAGAGCCGAGGCGCGAGAAATTACCGGCAGGGTCACCGTCGCCACAGCCACCCCAAAGACACCAAGCGGCAACTGCATCAGGCGGAACGCATAGGAGAGCCAGCTTACAGGACCATCTCCAAGATAGGATGCAAAGATGCTGTTGATCATCACATTCACCTGCACGGCACTCGCTGCAATCACGGCCGGGAGCATTAGGAGCAACACCTGCCTCACCCCGGGATCGCGCCAGTTGAAGTCCAGCATGAACCGAAATCCAGCCTTATAAAGAGATGGTATCTGAACTCCCAACTGAAGCAGTCCTCCGAGCAGAGTGCCCAGAGCGAGTCCGATCAGGGACTTTTCACCGAAGTGGGGGTCGATCCACCAGCCAAAGGCGACGCCGCCCGCGATCGATCCGATGTTAAAGAAACTGGAGGCCAACGCCGGGGCTGTGAAGAGATTCCTGGAATTGAGCATTCCCATGACCAATGCCGCGAGCGAAACCATCAGGATAAAAGGATACATGATCCGCGTCAGTTCGATGGTCAATGCCGCTTTTTCCGCCGGGAAGCCGGGTGCCAGAAATCCGATAAACTCAGCTGCAAAAATTACCCCCAAGAGAGAGACCAGACTCATGAAGATGGTTGTCAGCGTCATCATCTTCGAAGCCAGTTTCCAGGCAGATTGATCCCCTTCTTTGGCAATGCGTTGGGAGAAAACAGTGACAAAAGCTGTCGAGAGAGCTCCCTCGGCAAAGAGATCGCGCAGCAGATTTGGTGCCCTGAAGGCCGTCAAAAATGCATCCATGCCGCGTCCTGCCCCGAAAAGTCCGGCAAAGATCAGCTCTCGGGCCAAGCCCAAAACACGGCTGAGCATGACAGCTCCGGCGACCACTCCGGCGGCTTTGGTATTGAGGCGATCGTCACTCATGGAGAGAAACTGACGCATGGCGCGATCCATGGGAAGCACGGCGCATTCGATCCATGATTGCTACTCCAATACCAACTTCAGGAAGAGCTTCGGCAAAAATGATGTCCGATTTAGACTGATCAAGTCTTCTCAAGGCTCCATAAAAATGAGCTGCTGCCTCACGCAGATCACCGGAACAGCTTAAAACTTCCAAGGCAGTACATTGTTCAATAACCGCCGGCATCGGGGATCTAAAAGCAAGAAGTGCGGGATTTTTTCTCGCTGAAGCGGAAATCCAGTCCATGATGTCCGATTCTATGATTTGAAGTTCTTTTTTTGGGGCATAGTGACTAGGCAGACTTCCCGGTGTCTTCACAACTTCAGAGGGAGGTGCAACATGTCCATATTCACTCAGTTGTTCACTAGTTATGGGACCCGGACGAAGGATTTCCAGATCCCCCCCCTTGACAGCCACAATGGTTGATTCCATGCCATGCTCGCAAGGCCCACCTTCCAGTATCAAAGGGATCATACCACCAAGTTCATTCCGGACATCTTCAGCACTCGTGGGGCTGATTTTTCCAAAACGGTTGGCACTGGGGGCGGACAATGGAAAATTCAACTGACGCAGCACTTCCTGAAACAACGGGTGTGCTGTGACTCGTACTGCAACATCCTGGATCCCTGCCGTCACGAGATCAGGCAAATCGGGATGCTTTTTTAAAATCAGGGTCAATGGTCCCGGCCAGAAGGCGGCGGCTAATTGATCGACTTGGGCGCGCTGCGAAGCAGAATCAAAGAGAGCCACCCGATCGAGCCATCCGGATTCCGGCAGATGAACTATCAGGGGATCGGTAAGGGGGCGTCCCTTCGCCTCAAAAATGCGTGCTACAGCCAGAGGATTGAAGGCGTCTCCCGCAAGCCCATAGACGGTCTCTGTCGGAAGGGCGACCACCTCCCCGCGACGCAGAAACGCCACAGCCTCATCAACGCCCTCACCGCCTGACACGATTCGTGCACTCACAGTCAACGGGTAAGCTTTTTAGGGGCTTCCAGTTTGCTCTCCGTCGCGATCTTTGTCTGCGTATTGCGGAATTTGGCGAGCTGACTGGAGAGTTTTTCGTCGTGGGCTGCAAGAAGGGCCACGGCAAAAAGCGCGGCATTTTTTGCACCCGCTTCACCGATGGCAAACGAGGCAACGGGAATTCCGGCAGGCATCTGGACGATCGATAGCAGGGAGTCAAATCCCTCCATTGTCCGGCTTTTCACTGGCACGCCAAGCACAGGCACGGTGGTTTGGGCGGCAATCATTCCGGGCAAATGGGCAGCCCCACCC